>Ga0164292_10000013_pt1 | contig 116792 bp, 110 predicted proteins | sample GEODES117metaG_FD_111486 | JGI IMG/M metagenome (GOLD analysis project Ga0164292, IMG submission 111486) | Eutrophic lake water microbial communities from Lake Mendota, Wisconsin, USA - GEODES117 metaG | ecosystem: Environmental > Aquatic > Freshwater > Lake | place: USA: Lake Mendota... | reverse complement strand
GTTGCAAGAAAAGGAGACCCCAACTCTCGCAACTCTCTGGAGTGCGGACTTGGCATAGTCTATGCTGGGGAGCAAAGAGCATGCCAACCTAGACTTGGCATGAAACGTGCTGGGCTTTCGATTGGGTACTCAAAGATTCTTTGAGAAAGTTGGTGACAATCAAAATGCATCCGTGCGAAAGTCTTCCCGTCGTCAATGACGGCGACACTATAAAACACAACATGGAAAACATCATCACCGCAGAGCAAGCCACCAAAGTCCGCGCCGCCTTGATTGGCGGAATGGTCGCCTTGGAAACCGACATCGTGTTCCTTGAAGACAGGACTTCCTTGGTCGCTAGTCGAAAGCGGCAGTTGCAGGAAATCAAGGACGCTCTGAACCTCATGACCTACCGCCTTTCCTTCATCCCCACGGATGTGAGCAAGACTCATGCCATCATGGCTCACTCTCGCGCCAAGGCCGATCTTTTCGCAGAGTGACCCAAGGCTAGACTGGCACGGCTCTTGCTAGGACAGCAGGGACCGTGCCAAGTCTCTTTCCAAAGGAGAGTTGCAGAAAACGGAGTCCCCGATTCTTGCAACTCTTTTTCCTTGACAATCTTTTTCCACTTTTTGGCTTGACGCGCTTCGGACCCTATGCATGACCCTGAAAGGTTTTTCACTTTTCTTTCACTTTCTAGGTGACAACGGAAGCGACCCGTGAGAGTCTTTCCTTGTCGCCAATCACGGCGACGTTTTAAGAAAGCAACGCATCATGATTGACACCACCACCATCCGCGCCGGTCGCCTCGCCACCATCCTCTTGACTGGCGAACACAAAATGAACAAGGGGGGCCGCGCTGGCGTTCCCCTGAACCCGCTCTTGGGTCGCGTGACCCGCGACCACCGCATCACGGTCACCGTGGCGGGGCCTGAGACATACTCCAACGTTTTAGAGGCCCGCACAGGCGAGGCCCCCGCTGGCAAGGCCCCGTGGTTCACTTGGGTCAAGGATGGGTTGGTCATGCACAAGGAAAGCGGGGCCTTGTATCTGGCCGCCGTTCCTACGTCCGCCAAGCGGGTCACCCGTTACCTTGTGGATGGCCGCGAAGCGACCCCCGAGGAACTCGCCACCATTCGCGACTATAGCCCCGACAAGGGGGAACCGCAGTTCCTTTGCTTCGCGTTGGAAAACGTCGCCAATCTGGCCGACTGATTCAAACGAAAGTCAAGCACAACCCCCTCGAAAGAGGGGGCTTTTTCTTGTCAAGATTGCCAAAGATTGCCCTTGACAGACCCCCCTAATTTTGAAAAGATCCTCGACCTCTTTTCTGAAAGTGGGGGGAGGGGGGATGAAAATCATTCTGCCCTTAATCTATAAAACCTTCTTTTATTAATATACCAATTAAAGAAGTCTATCTATTCTGCCCTTAATTTAATAAATACTTACTATCTCTATGTAATAATATATATATCTCCATATAAGACCCCCCTATTTCTCAAAAAATAAGACCAAAAGCCAGACCCAAAAACTTTGCAAGGTCAAAAAATCCCCGGAGCCTCCCCTGAAAAATACCTTTTTTAGATATAGCTTGTGTAGATATATCTAATGTTAATCAAATGTTCTGTCTGTGGGGTTGACAAAGAAGATACAGAGTTCAATAGAATAAAAGGCAAGTGCAATACTTGTTGCTACTCCCAAGAATACAATAAAATTAAAGAAAAGATGGGAAACGTTGATGGAGGCGAGATAGTTTATCTCAAAAAAGTCATCTTAAGTAAAGCAAAAAAGCGTTCAAAAAAGAAAAATCTGGAATTCAACCTTACGCTGGGGGATTTAATAAACATTAAAAATAATACCTGCCCCATTTTAGGCCACGAAATCCTATACAAATCAGGCATCGACCACAGGAGATCAGCATCATTGGATAGAGTAGATCCAAATAAAGGATACATAAAAGGTAACGTTAAAATAGTATCCTATGAGGGCAACTCCCTAAAGAATAGAAATAATTACCATTCCGCCGTTAAGATGCTGGAATATATAATACAAAATTCGCCGCCAGAAGATATGACCCCCGAAAAACAAGATAAATTACTTAATCTTCTTAAAAATTTTAATTAATTCTTGCTCAAATTCGGGGTCTTTACTATATTCTATATTTATTTGTTTTGTATTTTCCTCTCCTTTAATTATAATACTAATATATGGTAAATCATATTTCGCACAAGTCATGGACGCGAGAGATACTAAACACGAATCGCAAATCTTTATTTGTTTACCGTCTTCTGCAAGCATATTAAAATAAACAAGTTTACGCACAGTGAAGAATAATAAATAATCTTGTTTACTATATGACAGTTCGCAACCCTCACAGCAAATCTTCTTTCTGCAAGTCTTAGGGTTTACAACTGTAACATTTAATTTATTCTTCATTCTATATAATACATGTAATTAAAATAATAAGGCTAATTAAAATGTCAAAAAAAGATAATTCCCCACATGTCGCGCAAAAAGACAAGGTAAAAGACGATTTCGAAATTCGTAAATTAAAATGGACCCCAAAACAAGAGGAAATTATTGCTGCTGCTTTAGACAAAAGCACTAATATTATTATTCTTGATGGGCTTCCCGGCACAGCTAAAACGCTATTGAGCGTTTATTGCTCATTAGAGCTACTAAAAGCTAAAAAGATATCCGATATTGTATATATCCGATCTCTAATTCAAAGCACAGATGGTCAAACTGGCTTCTTAACTGGCGATCTAGACGAAAAAACCTTCTTCTATAATGTACCTCTATTTGATAAGCTGGAAGAATTACTAAATAAGTCCAGCATCGAATTACTAAATAAGCAAGAAAGGATTAAAACATATCCTGTTTCTCTACTTCGCGGCTATACCTTCAATGTTAATTCCGTTATTTTGGATGAAGGTCAGAACATGATGTTCGATTCTCTTGTAACTGCTGCTACCCGTATGGGCAAGTTTAGCAAACTGTTTATTTGCGGTGATACCATCATGCAAAATGACTTAGGCAAGAAGTCTGGCTTTAAAGAATTTTGTGATATCTTCCAAGATCAAGATAGCAAAGATCATGGTATTCAATATTTTAAACTTGGACCAGAAGATATTATGAGAAGTGGAATTACTCGCTTTATCGTTGATAAGATTACTAAATATAAATCAATTATTCATTAAACTTTTGCTTCATCCTTTGATGAATAAGTCTTGATAAAGTATTAGCGCATTTAGTCACTTTTGTTTCGGACTCATGCCAGAAGAATGCGTGTAATACTTCATGTATTAGAATATTGATCGTTTTTTGCTTGGTTAGAGTTGGGTCAATTTTAATCTTTGGGTTTTCCATCTCTGGAGAGTCGCATATGCCATAGCACCCTCTAGGAGGTTTAACCCAATTGATGAAATACTCAACTTTTTCGTAATTTTTAAACGAATACTTCATTCTATTACAATTACACTTGCTTTTTTACTGTTACTAAACTATAATAAATTAATGAATTATGCAAAAAATTTACTGCTCCAAATGTGGAAGTCCTAATTTATACACGCAAGCAAAACCAAAATTTTGTTCCGCTTGCGCTAATCCATTCTATGGCGTTGTCGTAGAAAAACCACAAGATAAAAAGGTAAAAGAAAATAAAGTCCGCGCTCAGGAAGAGTACGATGAGCAAGACGATGATGAAGGCGAAGAGGAGCAAGAGTCAACTCCTATTCCTGAGTTAACAGGAGGACTAGATGTTGATATTGAATTTGATGCGCCAAGAAAAGAATCTCTTTCTAAGATTGCTGGAACTGTTCCAGATCAATTTCTTCAAGGCGTAGAGAGAACAGGGCAAAGCATCTCTAGCAAAGAGATGATGAAAATATTTAAACAAGAAGCCGGTACATTAAGGCAAAAATAAAATGGCTCATAAAGTCCAAAAAGAATCATTTGAAAAGAACATTGCTATAATAGACGAAGAAATTCGCAAACGCAAGAACAAGTGGAACCTTGCTGCATTGTCTTGGATTGATTTCGAGGACGTTGAGCAGATACTAAGGATTCATATTTACAAAAAATGGACTTTATATGATCCAAAGAAGCCTCTTGCTCCTTGGCTAAACATTATCATTTCTAATCAAATAAAGAACATCATAAGAAACAACTATGGCAATTATGCTAGACCTTGTTTGAAGTGTGCGGCGGCAGAATGGGATGACTCTTGTTCAATATATGGTGAACAGTGCAAGAAATGCCCCTTATATGCTCATTGGGAGAATAATAAAAAAGACGCTTTCAATACAAAGGTAACTCTTCCTCTCGAAAATCATATTAAAGAAGTTCATGACATGACAAACGAAGGCTTTGACCTTTTGAGAAGCACTCAGAGTTTATCGTCAGCACTAAAGAAAGTATTAAAGCCAGCAGAGTGGGTTGTTTACGAGATGCTTTGTCTAAGAAATAAAAGAGAAGAAGAAGTGGCAAAAGTATTGGGTTTTAAGACTACTGAAAAAAATCGTTCCCCCGGTTACAAGCAAATAAAGAATCTTAAACGTTCCATTATAGTCAAAGCTAAGAAGTGCATTGTAAATGGAGAAGTAGAAATTTATGTCTGAAAATGGAAACCAGCCTCAAGAACTTAATGATCAACAGAGATTGGCGATTTTAAATGAGTGGAACAATCGCCCTACTAATCCTCCTTCTTTGCTTGAACTTGTCAGGCTTGCTTTTCCTAACGTTGATGGCGCAGACGGTAGAAGTTGGCACGGTAAAAAAGTCAAAGAGTTCTTGTCAACAAGACAAATTAAAGCAAGAGCTTCATACGAATACTTAGCAAAAGATAAAATTGAACTATCTCCAGACCAAAGAGAATTTATTGCTAATAATGCTGGTTCAATGGGCGCACTTGAGATCACTAAGAGTATTTTTAATAATCAAAATCTTACTAGTCTCAGTCAAGAGACTCGTACTGTTATTGATTTCATTAAAACACTTGACCAGAAAGTAATTCAAGCAGGTCCAGTTTCTCAGAGAGAAGTAGAGAGCCTTTCTGACTCTGAATATATGCCGCCAAAGACATTTGAGCGGATGTTGTTTCGCATAAATAAATATGTTCACGAAGGTATTGATAAAGATAAAGTAACTTCACGCCAGAAAGCTGCTATTAATGCTATTATTGGCTACATGCACACTTATCGTTTCTTGCATCAGATAAATAGTTATACTTCTAACATTGATCGTGAATTATTTGAAAGCTCATTTGTCCGTTATACGTTTGATAAGCCAGATCTCACTCAAGAAGAAGTAGACCAATATATTGTATTGGCTACTGAAGTAGTAATCTCGGCTAATATTCAAGAAACAATTCAAACTTTACAAGATCAGATTGATGTAGAAGTAGATGGTGGCGGCAAAATTCCAATGGGTCTTATTGAAGCAATTAGCGGAGCAAGAGATGAGTATAATCAATCTACTATTCGCCAACAAAAGCTTCTAAATGACCTCAAAGTAAAGCGCAGTGATCGCCTTAGCAAGCAAATAAAAGAAAACGCCAGCATTCTTAATCTTTTTCAGATGTGGAAAGAAGAAGAGTCCCGCGCTCAACTACTAAAGCTTGCCGAAAGAAGAAAAGCGATGGTTAAAAACGAGATCGACAGGCTTTCTACAATGGACGAAATCAAATGTCGTATCTTGGGAATTTCAGAAGACGAGGTGCTAAATGGCTGAGACCTGCAAAATATGTCAAAAAGTTTATGAAGCTGATGTAGATTTTAATCGCCATCTCAAAGCTCATAAAATAAGAGTAATTGAATATTATCAACAGCAATTGCCTCGCTATGATCTCTTCGATAATTCTATTATCAATTATAAAAATAAAGAACAGTATTTCTCTACTGACTTTAACAATAAAAACAATCTTAAAAACTGGCTCAAAGCTCAGTCTCTAGAGAAACAGCAAGAGTACTGTAGAAACTTTTTAGTTAAACGCAAAGAAAAGAAAAATCTAGAATATACTCCTTCTCAAGTTGAGTTAAGGAGCGTTTTAAGTCCAAGTGTTATTTATTTGCAAGAAATTTTTGGTGACTACTATAAACTCGCTGAAGAAATTGGATTTAAAAATAAATATGTATATCCAAAGAGCTTGGAGAATCTTCCCAAGCTACAAACCAAAGACTCAATAATTTATATCGATACCCGCGAACAGAAACCATTTATATTTAATATGGCTTCTGAAGTTCGCACTCTTAAATTTGGTGATTATGGATTTAGCCATCCAAGTTATGATGGCAAACTTTACTTTGAGAGAAAGTCTATCTCTGATTTTATAGGAACTTTGAGCGCTGGTTATGAAAGATTCTGTCGAGAGATTGAAAAAGCCAGCGAAGCAAAAGCTAACATGGTTATTATCGTTGAGGAAAGCTTAAACAATACACTCTCATTTAACTATTTACCTCATGTGTATAAGAAAGCAACGAAGGTAAATCCTGAGTTCATTTTTCACAACGTTAGAGAGCTAATACAAAAATATCCACACGTTCAATTCCTATTTGCAAAGGGACGCAAGGAATCTGTCAGAATTATTGAGAAGATGTTCTCAACTGATGAGAACTTTTTTAAATACGATCTACAACTTTGCTACGATCTAAAGATGTTATAATATGTGGTATACCCCAGAAAAGTATAATAGAATAATTCCTAACTTAAATGATGAATATTCTAAATTAAAAGACACTCTTGAAGACAAAGAAGCCAAAATAACTTTGGCTAAATTTTTGCGTTCAAATATAGGCATAACTACAGAGCTAATTTCTGGTATAAAATTATGGCCTTATCAAGAGATCGTAATCAAAGGAATGTTGAACCGCAATTTCTGCATGAACGTATGGGGTCGTGGTGCATCCAAATCTTTCTCTGCTGCGGTATTTTGTTTTTTACAATGTATCTTTGAGCCTAAGAGTAAAATTCTAATTGCTGGTCCTACATTCAGAACAGCAAGAAGCATTTTTAATTCAATAGAAAAAATTACTGAGTCTAAAGGTGCAGACTTATTGATGCAAGCATTTGGTGCAAAATCAAAACGCAATGACGAATATGATTGGTCAATAAACGAAGGCTCTATTAAAGCTATTCCTCTAAGTGGCGAAAAGATTCGTGGTTTCCGTGCTAATGTTCTTGTACTAGACGAGTTTTTATTGTTGCCAGAAGACATAATTAAAAATGTATTAATGCCATTCTTGATTGTCCCTCAAGACATTAAAGAACGTATTAGCATTCGTGAACAAGAAGATGAATTAATTCGCCAAGGCGCAATGACAGAAGCTGACCGCATGGAATTTAAAAATACTTCCAAGATGATTGCCCTTTCCTCTGCTTCTTATACTTTTGAAAACCTTTATAAAACTTATAAAGAATGGTGTGACAACATTTATTCTAAAGAACCAACAAGTGCGACTTACTTTGTATCACAATTAAGCTATGAATCTTTGCCACCAGAGATGATTGACTCTTCTATTACAGAAGAAGCTCAAAACGGTGGCTCTTCTCATGCTTCTTTCTTGAGAGAATACTGCGCTCAGTTTACTGACGGTAGCGATTCTTATTTCAGCATGAAGAAGATGGAAGAATGTACTCTTAAGTTTGAAGAAAGGCCGCATTCTCAAATCAGAGGAGATTCTGGCAAGCAATATATCTTAGCAATGGACCCTAACATGAGCGACAGTCCAAATGCTGACTATTTTGCAATGGCAATTTTAGAAATAGACCGAGAAAATAAGAATGATGTTCTTGTTCATGCATACGCGGGTCTTGGAAGCTTAAATAGTCATATTAAATACTTTCATTACTTAATGACTAGCTTTAATATTGTTTATATCATTTGCGATAATGCCGGTGCCGATATTTTCTTTGACACTTATAATGAATCTCAATATGTAAACTCGGAATCTGAGAAGATAAAGTTTATTAACTTCGATTCTGATCTTGAGGGAATTGAATATACAAAGATGGTTCAGAAAGCCAAGAGTCAATACAACTTAGAAAATAAACAAATAGCAGTAACTCAGGTATTTACAACTACATTTATTCGAAGAGGTAACGAAAATCTGCAAGCAGCTATTGACTATAAGAAAATTTGGTTCGCATCCAAAACTGTAGCCAATGAATCTTTCTTTAATGAAGAAATAAACAAGAGAATACCTGAAGACCTTATATTTATAGAAGACATTAAAGATTGGAATAAGCTAGACCTTATAGAGCATCAAGATTTATTAGTTTACAACACTAAAAAGCAATGCTCACTTGTAGAATTTACTACTAGTAGTCGTGGATCTGTTAATTTCGATTTGCCTCAACACTTAAAACGCTCCAATTCCCCTAATAGAGCAAGAAAAGATAATTACACGGCTTTAATGTTAGCGAAATGGGGTTCTAAATGCTATAATGATATCATGACTACTGAAAATAAAATAGTAGCTGCGGGATTTACACCAATTTTAATTTAAAATGTGTAATTAATTATTAGGCTTATGGCAAAGGTTAAAAAAGAAAAATTTGAGGAATCTTCTTTCGCTCCAATGATGGTAGAAGGCTCTACTCCTGCTCATGGCGGCGTAGCAAGCAGAGTTACCGAGACAAGAAGCCGTAGAAATGCCGCATCAACGATTGAGAGAACGGATCGTTTTCGCAATATTGATGATGGAATGGTGCCATTTAATTATGCCACTGGGTATAATTATAATAAGTCCAATATTGACGTAAGAGATACTGTAATCTTATGCCAAAAAGCTTATTATAATTTTGGCCTTTTTAGAAACACAATTGATCTAATGTCAGAATTGTCTTGTGGCAATATACATCTTAAAGGCGGCAATAAAAGCGCAAGAGATTTCTTTCAAGCTTTATTTAACAAGATAAATATTACGGCTCTGCAAGATAAATTCTTTAGAGAGTATTATCGTTCTGGAAATGTTTTTATTTACAGATACGACACTAACATAAGAGAAGAAGATATCTCTAAAATTAGCCAAGTTTTTGGATCTGAAGCTTTGGCGGCAAAAGTTTCTTTACCTGCTAGATATATAATTATTAATCCAGCAGATGTTCAAGTAAATGGCAACCTTTCTTTCAATAGAGGACAGTACTATAAAGTATTGACTGATTACGAACTTGAGCAAATTAGAAATCCAAGAACAGAAGAAGACAAAGAAATATTAGACTCTCTTGATCCATTAGTAAAAGAGCAAGTTTTAAAAGGAAAAGCTACAGCGGTTCTCTTACATTTAGATACTAAGAAGTTTTATGCTGTATTTTACAAGAAGCAAGACTATGAACCTTTTGCTGTACCAATGGGTTTCCCAGTTCTTGAAGACATTAGTGCGAAAATTGAAATGCGCCGTATGGATATGGCTCTTACAAGGACGATCCAGCAAGTCATCTTGCTTGTAACGATGGGTGCTGAACCTGATAAGGGTGGCGTTAACCAAGAAAACTTAAAAACGATGCAGAATCTCTTCGCTAATCAATCGATTGGCAGAGTTTTAATTGCAGATTATACAACAAAAGCGGAGTTTGTTATTCCTCAAATTGCTGACATTCTTGACCCTAAAAAGTATGAAGTAATTGATAAGGATATCAATATCGGATTAAATAATATTCTAACAGGAAATGAAAAGTTTGCAAATACTAGTGCAAAGATTTCCTTATTGAGTCAAAAATTACTACAGGCTAGACAAGCTTTCGTAACTGACTTTCTACTTCCTGAAGTTAAGAGAATTTCTAAAGAGATCGGATTTAAAGTATTTCCCACTCCTTTCTTTGAAGATATGGATCTTAAGACAGATCAAAATCTTAATAGAATTTATACTCGTCTTATTGAGCTTGGCGTTCTTACTCCAGAAGAAGGTCTCAAAGCAATTGAAACAGGCGTTCTGCCAACGCCAGATGAGTCTGTGCAATCTCAAACATCATTTGTTGATTTAAAAGACAAAGGATTTTATCAGCCTCTAATTGGTGGTCCTAAAGTAGAAGCAGGTAGACCCGGAGGAACCACTGGAATTAAACAAACTACCAAAAACGTTAAACCAATTGGCACCTCTTCCAAGGCTAATTACAGTGTTATGAAATTAAAAAACATTGTAGAAGCTACAAACAAACTAGGAGAAGAAGTAGAAAATTCTCTAAAGAAAAAACACAAGCTTAAAAAACTAAACGATAAACAAAAAGAAGTCGCTCTTGATATTACTAAGATTATTGTCGCTAATGAAGACAAGTCTAATTGGGCTTCTAAAATAAGTGAGTATATCGAAACTCCTGTTGACAAAAATCCACAAAGAATTGAAGAAATTCACGAAATAGCTTGTGAGCATCAAGTCGATTCTTACATGGCTAGTTTGCTTTACCATAGCAAAATATAATGGCTACAAATAGAGTAATATATAATAACGAATTGCTATTCGTTGGACCTGCTCCAGCGAGTGGCTACTTTTTTTCTGATCCAAATGGTAACTTATTCAATACTGGAGTTTATAATTTAATTCAGCCTCTTAAAAGAATAAATCAATTCAGCTATCAAATCAATACTCAGCCATTAAGATTCTCAGAGATTGGAAATGCTTCTGCAATTTATGATTATATCTTAACTCCTCCTGATGTCAGTATTAGTTTTAATTATAACATAAAAGATTTAAGAAATGAAGCTCGCATGGGTTTCTATGTTGATCTTGGGCCTCCAAACTTAGATCAATTTGATGGCGGTCAAGTTTATCCTAGTGGCAATATCCTTTCTGGATTTTCTTTTGGAGATCAAAGTTACGCTTTTAATACAGACTTGACTCAAGCCACTAACAATACATTCAAGTATCCATTTAAATACAGAGACCAGCGCAATTTATTCTTAACTATCACTCCAAATAATACAGACGCAATAGGAAACAATATTTCTGGGTTTCCAGTCTTGGCTTTTGGTAATTGCTACATAACTTCTTATGGAGTTCAGGCTCAAGTAAATGATTTTCCTAAAGCTACCGTTAATTATACGGCTGATAATGTAATGTATTATTCTTCTGGAATAAACGCAGTATCTCCTTATTTAAATCCAAAGAGCGGCTCACTAAATACTGGAGTTCGTTTCAACATTCCAAACTACAATTCATTAGTAGAAGAAACTGGAAATGCTATTTCTGTTTTGCTTCCCGGTGAGATTGTTATTGATATATATGACATAAATTCTGTTTCTAAAACTAAGTCTAATAGAATAGTTCAAGACGCCGCAATACAAAGTTTCAACTTTAGTGTTCCGCTAGAAAGAGAACCTTTAAAAACATTAGGCTATGTCTATCCCGTAGATAGACAAATAAACACTCCAATTACTGTTGAAGGATCTTTTTCTACTATTTATAGGAATTTAAACTATTCAGGAGATTTATTATCAGATATAAGATCCAATTCTAAATACGATATTGTTATTAAGATGAATAAGAGTTCTGATACGATTATTAGATATGATATCAGAGGCGCAAAATTCAAAGACTTATCTTATGACTCTTCAATCGGCGCAAATGCTGTTTTAGATTTTAGTTTTTATTGTGATATGGATTTAAATTCTTACCCTCATTCTAATGGTTTGTTTATGAGCGGACTATTGAAAGGATTAAGCTACACGAATTTTAATACCAATGGTCCATTATAATTTCCTTAATCGTTAAATTTTAGTGTATAAATAATAAGCTACAAAATATGAATCTACAGGGTTTAGAAATTGAAATTTTAGAATCAAAGAGGTCTGGGCCTAAAAGCTCTGCTCAGACCCCTTCGAAACCCTCTGAAAGGCGCAAAGGTTCTAGCAAAAATCCTGCCGGTAGCGCAGGGACAAAAAGCGATAAGGCAATAGAGTTTTCTGCTAAAGTAGTAGAAGCTTTAAAAGCTAAAGTTAAAGAGCATAACAGCAAGTACTCTAAAAAAGTCTCCCTTTCTCAATTAAAAAAAGTTTATCGTAGAGGTGCCGGTGCTTTTAGTTCAAGCCATAGACCCGGAAAAACTAGAGGACAATGGGCAATGGCCCGTGTGAATACATTCCTAAGAATGATGGCTGGTAAACCAGTTAAAGATTCTTATCGCAAAGCTGATAGCGATGTAGCTAGAGCTTCAGAGATTGATATCTCTGATTCTTGGGAGCCAAATGATAGTGATTTTTCTCAAGCAGATACTGATATTCAAGATTATAATCTTGATTATGATTTTGAAGATGAGAATGATTTATACTTAGACACAGAACAAGAAAAAGCAAACTGGTTGGAATATATTTAATATGAAAAACAAAGAACTAGAAATAGATATCTCATTTAAGATTGTCGCCGCAGACAAAGAGAAGAAGACTCTCAACAAACCTTTTAGAACTCCTAAAGGCCCAAAGAAGTTCTCTGTTTATGTAAAAAACGAAAAAGGAAATGTCGTTAAAGTTAATTTTGGTGATCCAAATATGACTATTAAGCGAGACCAACCTGCTCGCAGAAAGAGCTATAGAGCTAGACATGGTTGCGATAAAAATCCCGGTCCAAAATGGAAAGCTAATTATTGGTCTTGTAAGATGTGGGAAGCCAAGAAGTCAGTAACAGACTATACCAATGCTTCAATTGAAGTTTATCAAGATAATTGGGATGGAAAGACTCTTTGGAATCAAGAAGATTTATTAAATATTTATCCAGATCTTTCTAAGGCTGACGATATTCCCATTGAAGATGATGTCGAAGAGATGATGTATCATAGCCAAGATGCTGCGGAAATGGCTGTCGGTCAATTCTCTCTTTGCGTAGATAAACTACAAGATTTAATTGTAAAGATTCAAACAGATCCAGAGATTGCTTTAGAAATTTCAGAGCCTTGGATCATAAATAAAATCGCTATAACTGAACATAATATAAACGCTATCCACACTTACTTAGTTTATCCAAAAGGGGGTTTTTTAAAACAAGATGGCGCTGAATCTGAAAACGAATCCGAAGATGAATCCGAAGATGAGTCTGAAGACGCTGGAGAAGGCCCAGAACTAACAGAAGCTAACTATATGACTCCAATGTTTATGGTTGGCAAAATGGTAAGAAACATTAATAGAGCCTGTTATCATTTTGGCAGCGAAGGAATTATTAAAGAAATAAAAGAACTACCTGATCGCATGGGCAAAGTGATTTCTTATGAAGTCACAAATGAAGGGCCAACATATAAAAAAGGCGATCTCCTTACTAAAACACAAGACCAGTTAATTCAAATAGGTTAAAAAGTGTACAAATATTAAAGAATATGAATATCTTATCCGCAATGCTAGAATTTCAAAATCAAGTCAAAATTTTTCATTGGCAAACTTATGGCTATTCAGAGCATGAGAGTTTTGGAGAGTTGTACGATAGTCTTTCTGGTCACATTGATGAATTTGTTGAGGTTTTTATGGGTAAATATGGTCGTATTGTAGCTAAAGATTCATTTGTACTAACTCTTCAAAATTATAAATCTATTAGCCCATTAGAGTCTATGAATAATTTCATTTCTTTTCTTAGTTCTGATTTGCCTTCTCAGTTAGATCCCGCCAAGGACACTGACCTTTTAAATATTAGAGATGAAATTTTAGGAAGTGTTAATAAAACTAAATATCTTATAACTTTAAAATAAATGAAATCTTTTATTCAAAATGGAGTAGCTGCGGTAAATGGTATTACCGTTAATTTTACTACTTCTGGTGTAGTAATTCAACCTCCTAATAGTGGAAATTCAAGAATTTTTATTACTGATATTACAGCTACTAATAATGCTATTACATTAATGAACGCAAGCGCAACTGCGACCGGAAGCGTTTTGGCTTATATTGCTCAAGGTAATTGCAATCTTTCAGTTCCAATAGATGTTCCTGATTTTTCAGGTGTCGCTATTTCTCCTGCAAATTCAATCGGCAGTATTAATTATTTCCTAGAATAAATATGAATTTTGATTTTTTAACAACATTTAGTTCCTCAATAAGACCTTTAGTATCTGAGGAAAAAGATAAATATCTATCATTAGCCAGCTTAGTTGATGTAGGGAATTTCATTCCTGAAGTTAATGCTGAGTCTAATATGGACCTTTTGCCTATTGCTTTTAATGCTTGCGTTGTAAATCGTGTTAATAAAAATGGAGACGTAATTGATTCTTCTATCGCTACTGAAGTATATAAAAATTTTATAAATAAGCCAATTAACATTGAACATAATCGCTCAAATATAGTTGGCGTTATTTTATCAGCAGGATTTTCTGAGTTTGGAACTGATTTGCCTCTTACAGAAGAGCAAGTAAAAGATAAAAAAGAACCATATAATGTTACTCTTGGCGGTGTCATTTGGAAAATAGTAAATAAAGATCTCGCAAATACAATAGAAGAGTCAAACGATCCTACGTCCAATAATTACATGAAGGTTAGTGCTTCTTGGGAGTTGGGATTTAATGACTTTGAAATAGCTGTTTTAGAAGGAGGCGAGAAGAATATTGAAAATGCTTCTATCATTTCCAACAAAGAAGAGATTGAGAAGATTAAAGGTAAATTAACTGGATACGGTGGTAGTGGAAGACTAAGCGAAAATCAATCTGTTTACCGTAAAATTAAAGGAAGAGTACTTCCCCTCGGAATTGGTTTAACTGCAAATCCTGCTGCTGATGTTGTCGGCGTTAGTGTCAAAAAACCAGAATCAGAAGAAATAGTGCAGCAAAAAGCAGAAGAAATTTCACAAACCTTAGAATCTAATGTAATTATCGAAAGAAAGAATATGAAAATATCTGAAGTATCGCAAATTACTGATGACTTGCTTAAAGAAGCAACCGCTTCTTCCATCAGAGATTTTATCGGAGAGCAACTCAAGGAAGCCTCTGAGAAATTTGCTGCTGAAAAGAAAGCTAAAGAAGACGCAATCAAGGACGCTGAAGAGAAGTATACTAGTCTCTCTGCCGATTCTGAAAACCTAAAGAAGGAGCTTGAGGCTCTCAAGCAATCTTTAGAAACCCTACAACAAGAAAAAGCTTCTAAGGAGAAGCAAGAACTATTTTCTTCCAGAATGGCTGGACTTGATGAGGAGTTCGATCTTGATTCAGAAGATAGAGAAGTAATTGCTAACGATATCAGAGATTTGGATGAGGATTCTTTCGCCGCCTACAAAAAGAAAATGGGCGTTCTAATGAAGGAGAAGAACAAGGCTTATAAAGCTTCTAAGATGCCAAAACAAGAGAAAAAAGAGACAATGGCTACAGAGGATAACCAAGTTGTTGCTTCTACCGAAAATGCTACTGTCGTTGATGATGCTATCAGCAATGGAACTCAGCAAGCTGACAAGATCACTGCTGGCGTTGTTGCTCCATCAAAGACAATTAAGCAAAAATATCAATCAGCTTTTAATGACGAAGGCTTCGTTATTACAAAATAAACAAACAATAAATATATAATAGGAAAACACTATGCCATATTCATCTACTAAAAGATTAATTAAACCATTTCGTGGTTATGGTGAGCATGAAGTTATCAACATGTTCGCTTTCGATCTCGAAACTGTAAACAAAGGAACTTTCGTTAAAGTTCTTGGAGCCGGTTGGAAAAATACCGATGATGCTCTAAATATTACATCAGCTACTGCTGTTGGAGCTTCTTACAGCAACGTAGTTTCTGATCGTTATTCTACCACTGCTCGCGTTACCACTGCTGGTACTGGCGACTTGGGTAAGGTTGTCGGACTTCTTCTCAATGACGTTCGTGAAACAGACGAAAACGGCGAGAAACTAATCTATAACCCTCGCAAAGCTGCTGAATTGAGTGCCGTTGTCTCTGGACAAACCGTACCAGTTCTCAAGCGTGGCGTCATCTTGGCTTATGCAACTGGAGCTACTGCTGGTAACTCTGCTTTCATTAACGCTAATGGTGAATTGGAAACCAATGCTACTATTTATGGTGGTAGCGGTGGTGCTAAAGTTGGAACTTATTTAGGTTCTGCTGATGATGATGGTTATGCATTATTGAACCTCGACCTATAATAAGCAATAATAACAACTAACTAATTAACTAAATAATATGAGACTTAAATTAAAAAATACGCCAGAACAAGTAGAGCTAATCAAAAAGGTTGGTTCTCGCAATGTTGTTGAGTCCGCTGAAGCTATGGAAGCTTTGGCCGCTTTCGTTGGACCAGTTATCCAAAAGGTACTCGCTCAAGCTGGTACTGCCGGTATGATCTATAGAGATATGGAGTTTAATGAGGATGATAGTCCTTCTTATCCTCTTGACCTTTATTACAATGAGGCTGCTGGTCTAGTTTCCGTTTGGTCACAAAATGTCGCTGGTGGTCTACCCACTAACTACATGGATCAACCAGTTCAAGAGTTGAAGATCGCTACTTATCGTCTTGACTCTGCCGTTTCTTTCAACAAGAAGTATGCTCGCAAAGCTCGTCTTGACGTAGTTAGCGGAGCTTTGGATCGTATGGCTCAAGAGGTTCTTGTTAAGCAAGAGCGCAATGCGTGGGCTGTTATTCTAAAGGCTCTCGGTGCTGCTGCTACCTTGAATGGTCGCTCAATTCCTTATTCAACCTCTGGAGCTTTGAAGCATCTTATCGCTCCAACTGGTGGTGCAAGAGCTTTTGATATGGGCTGCTTGAACGACTTGATTCTCCGCTTTAAGAGAATTAATGTTTCATTCGCTGGCGGCACTCCTTCTGATGCTTCTGCTCGCGGATTGACTGATCTCTTCATTAGCCCTGAAATCAAGGCTAAGATCCGCGCTTTCTCATTTAATCCTCTTTTCGGAACTTCTTCTACTACTCAAACTCAATTGTCTGAAGATGTCCGCACTGAGATTTATAGAGGTGGCGGAATGGAGAGCTTGTTCGGTATTAACATTATCGAACTAGTCGAACTCGGTAAGAACCAAAAGTATAACACTCTATTTGATTCATTTGACGTAACCACTTATCCTGACATCAATGGAGCAAATGCTATTACCTTCGCCACTGCTTCTCATGACCTCTCAATCGGTCTTGACTTGAGCCGCGATGCCTTCATTCGCCCTGTCGCTACTAACGCTGAGAGCGGTGGTCAACTCACTGTTCTCCCTGATGACCAATTTATCTCTCGCGCAGAGAAGACTGGTTTCTATGGCTTCCTAGAGGAAGGTCGCATTTGTGTTGACGCTCGCGCAATCGGTGGCGTTATCACCAACTAATTAAAACTTCTTTAGTTTTAACCCCGGAGGCAACCCTCCGGGGTTTTTTATTTTATATTTTTGTTTATATACATTAGTATATGGTATGGCTAAAAAGAAGAAGCAAAATTTAGAAGAGCTAAGTCAGACTCATGCCAAGATCGAAGAAAAGGAGTATCAAACTCTTGATCAGATTCTTGGCGACTCTGGATCAGATAAGTATGGTACTTTTAATGAAGACGAATATTGGAGTCAGCTAAACGCAATGACTAAAAGCGATCTTCAAAATCATGCTCTCAAAATGAATCTCATTCCCATTGATAACATGAAGATGTTGAGAGAACGATTATTGAATGAATTTCGCAGACACAATAACTCTTATTTAAAAGTATCTACAAATAAAAGAGTTACTGATACTAGTGTTTCTGATATTGCAAAGCGAATTTTAGCCGAAGGAAGATAATACAAATATATGGAACAGACTAATCAACAGCAACCACAGCAACCTCCATCCGTCAAAGACTTGCCAGATCCTACTGCACAAGTTGCGCTAAACACTTTTGTAGGTCTAGCTCGTCAAAGCAGATTGAGTTATGATGAGCATGTATATCTTGATAAGTGTACCGCTGCTCTTCAAGCCGCAATTAATGGGGCAAAGGGTCCAGAAATCCCTCCATTCCCAAAGATGCAGGTCTAAAATATTAGATCAAAATATTAGAAACGCAATCTTTAGCTCTCGATTTTTAGGGGGCTAAAGATTTTTTTGTGTAAATAATAATAAGGTATAAGGTTTTAAAATGGCGCAATTTGCTATAGATGAATTATTCGCTACGGGCGTTCAGATATCTGGTTTTATATTTGACCGTTCGAATAGTATAGGAGCTAATGGCCAAGTCCTAACAGCTACGTCGTCTGGCGTAATGTGGCAAGCAGATTCAAGTAATGCTGATCTTGCTGCTTTAAGTGGGCAGATTGCTGCTACTGGAACGTTATTAAATAATAGAATTAATTCTTTAAGTGGATATGCGAATGATACTTTCCTATCAGGAAATGGTATTACTAATTATGTTCCTCGTTGGAATGGGAGCAAGTTATTAATTACTGGAAGTATATATGATAATGGTACAAATGTTGGAATAGGTACTATTAGTCCAACAACCCTTTTGTCTGTTGGTGGTGCAGGTTCTACTTCTGCGGCAAGTGGCTTGACTTTTGGTGGAGATTCTACTGCAAATTTATACAGATCAGCAGCGGGGGCTTTAAAAATAGATGGTAGTTTAGGTATTGGCATTAACCCAGTTCAAAAATTTCAAGTTGATGGAACCGTTGGTAATCCTGCTTCTGTAGGCACAACTCAAAGCGGTATATTTAGAATTAGTAATACCACGGATAATGCAGTAATAGATTTTGGTATCAGAGGAGGAGGTTTAGGTGGATGGATACAATCAACTGATGAAACTAGTTTATCTGCAACTTATCCACTTTTATTAAATCCAAATGGCGGCTATGTTGGAATAGGCATAACTACTCCATCGGGTCAATTGCATTTAAGAAATATGGGATTTACCGCCCAATCAGGAATTCCCGATACAAACTCATATCCAAATGCTACTGGAGTTTTTGGTTTAGTTTTCGATCATAATACATATACAAATGGTCAATATAGACATAGATTCATAAAAGTAGATCGCTCCTCAAATATTCCTTTATACTTACAACAAGCGGGAGGCACTGCTAATCAATACATAAATCTAGTAAGATTTGGAGCGCACTCTCAGTCTTCTGATACTTTTGAAGTATTTGGTGATTCAAAAATAAATGGCACTACCAATATAACCTCAAATTTATTAGTTAGTGGAAACGCAGGAATTGGAATAGGTAACCCCGGTTATAAATTAGATGTAATTGGATCAGTAAGAGCAAGCGGAGAATTAATTAGCGAAGGAAATAACTCTAGACTTTCTTTGTTTAGAAATAATGGAATAAATTATTTTGATTGGGCAAGTGGTCAAAGTTTATATTTTAGTACTCAGACTTCTGTTGGTGGTGGCGGAAGAAGTACTTTAATGAGTATAACTTCTGGAGGAAATGTAGGAATAGGTACAGTTACTCCAAATGGTAGATTACATGTTGTAAGTCCTGATAGTACATATGCTTTTTCTGTGGCAGGTGCAACTAAAGGAGTAAGATTTAATCTCAACTCTGCTGGCACTTATATACAGGGCGTAGATAATACTTTATCTAGCTCTTATCAAAGTTTAATATTAGGTGGTTCAGATTTATACTTTCAAACAAATGGTCTAACTAATGCCGTTTATATTGATCCTAGTGGTGACGTAGGCATAAATACGACTTCGCCTACTTCTAAATTACATGTAGTAGAAACTACTGCAACAGGAACAAGAATTCAATTAGGTACTTCTTCTGAAAGTGCTTTGATGAATTCGGGTTATACAAATGATTTATTAATTTTAAATGCTCCTTATGGCGTTAATTCAGCGACAACTTCTAATATTGGAGCAAAATGGGGTATTAAATTTATTGGAGCGGTCGATTCTCTTTCAAATAGCTTAGGGAAAACTTCAGCAATTTATGCTGTCAGCGAAGATACTTTGGGTTACAATAGAGGCACAAGTTTAGCATTTTATACAAATCAACTCAATGACCAAACTTATGCTGAAAGAATGCGTATTTACCATAATGGTAATATTGGTATAGGAACAACTGCTCCAGAACAAAAATTACATATTGCATCTTCTGCTGCTTTTGCTGCTATAAAATTTTCAAATAGCACTAATAGTGCCGGTATAATAAGTTATTCCGCTGATAATCTTTATTTTTATACATCAAATACGCAACGTTTAACAATAGATACAAATGGTAATGTTGGTATCGGCACAACTAATCCACTTAGAAAACTTCATATCACTTCAAGCGACAACCAATTGGTATTTATTTCTGGATCAACTGCTGGTACTTGGATGGATTTCCAAAGCAGTACAAGTAATTTATGGTCCGCTGGTGCAGATGGCACAAATGGATTTGCTATTTTCAATAGAACCACTAACGCTAATGCTGTTACTGTAGCAAATGGTGGAAATGTTGGAATAGGAACAACTAATCCTACCGTAAAATTACATATAATAAATAGCGGTACAGTATCAAGCATTGCTACAGTCAGATTAGTAGGGAGTACAGGAAATAATGCTGGTTCTCAAATTGAATTTTATAAAGCACAAACTCCAGAAGCCAGCATCGGGTTGGCATCTGCTGTCACCGGAGGTCTTTCTGATGATTTGATTTTACTTTCAGCTAATCCTAATTCTATTGTTCTTTCTGCTGGTGCTAGTGGTATATCTGTATTTAAGGCTGATGGCAAAGTTGGAATTGGAACTATAAATCCACAAACACTTCTTTCTCTTGGTGGACTTGGATCAACTTCAGCAGCAAGCGGATTAACTTTTGGAGGAGACGCTCAGGCAAATTTATATAGATCCGCTGAAGACACAATTAAAACAGATGGTTCTTTAGTAGTCACTTCAAATGGAACTTTTGCTGGTAATGTTGGTATAGGCACAACTGGCCCACTTACTGCTTTAGACGTAAGAGGTAGAGCTAGAGTTCAAAATAATACTGCTGGTACTGCATTTTATGTTCAACAAGATGATGGTTCAAACGATGTTGTAGAATTTTATAGAAATACTACTTCTAATTTTATATTAAAAAGTAATGGAAATGTTGGAATAGGATTATCAAATCCCGCAGTTAAGCTAGATGTTTCCGGTGGAAACGCTAGATTTTCTGATTATATAATTGTTGGTGAAGATTTAGCTTATCCTTCGAATACGGGTAGTGCTTATTTAGGGTATACCGCAAACACAGCTTTTGCTCCACAATCCAATTTAGAATTAATAGATGCACTATCTAATGCTATTGGTGTCAATGATCCATTAAGATTTAAAACTACTCTTAGCGGTCAGTATTTTTCTGGTGATAACTGGTATGCAGATCCAGCACCTTTGTCATATCGTAATTTATTGGATGGTAATGCGACATCTTATTTAGATGTAGTAACTTCTTCAGAATATTCTGTTGGAATTTCTGGAAAAAGGTTCGTTGTAGATTTAGCAGATTATTACAGAAGACCAAATTTTATACTTTTAAATACTGATTGGAGTCAAAACTGGTGGGGATTCAAATTAAATGTTGAAAATAGTAATGACTTAGTAAATTGGACCAATTGCATAACAGAACAAAATTTCCCTACTAATAATACAAGGGGAACAATTGCTTTAAGTGTTGCTAATTCAATTCAGGCGGGTGGTATTTCAAGATATTTTAGATTTTCTTTTGTAGCAAATCAAGCTATCTCTGCTGGTGCATTAAGAGTAAATAAAATTAGATCTTTAGGAAATCAAAACTATAGCTCTGTTATTCCTGTCTCTACTTCTTCTACTGGTCATTTAATTGCTTCTGTTGGAATTATTTCTCCAACTATTACTTCTTTAAGCGGAAATCTCGCTACCACAGGTTCAACCCTTGATTCTAAGATCAACTCTCTGAGCGGTTATTCCAACGCGAACTTTGCGACGATCCTTAACCTAGCTGCAACTGGTTCGGTCCTTGATACGAAGATTAACTCTCTGAGCGGTTACGCAGGTAACACTTTCCTTTCTGGAGTCGGAGTATCCAACTACGTCCCTCGCTGGAGCGGCACTAAACAATTGGTTACAGGTAGTATTTATGACAACGGCACAGGTGTCGGAATAGGCACTACAAATCCTGCTGTAAATTTTGAAGTTTTGGGCGCATCCGAAACAGCGGGTACTATTCGTATAAATGGCGGAAAAGTAAATGTTCTTGCTGTTGGAGAAATTAATTCTGCATTGGAATTTGCACAAAGAGATCTTTCTATTAGCGGTATTGTAGCTGGTAAAATAGCAAGTATATCAGAATTTTCTAATGGAGCCTATGCTGGTTTGGGATTTTACACTGCCAAACAAAGTAGAACGCCGGAATTACAAGAAGCTGTAAGAATAAATTACGATGGCAATGTTGGTATAGGAACAACAAATCCCGCACAAAAATTAGAAGTTAGTGGAAACATAAAGCTAACAGATGGTGGATATATTTATGGAGACACTACTGCGCCTTATTTAAGATTAAATCAAGCAAATGGAACGTATTTGGCATACAGCACGACATCTGTTCTAGCGTTATTAGGCAGCGTTACTACTTTAAGTGCTGGTTCAAATTATCTTGGATTAATAACAAATGGTTCAGAACGCTTCCGCATTTCTTCCAATGGTAATGTTGGCATAGGAACTACGAATCCTGTATCTGCATTACATATATATTCTGGAAATGGCACTTCTCAAATATTTAATCAACTTCAATTAACTAATATGGGTACGCCTAATCAAGGCGACATAGTAGGCATCGGTTTTGCAGCAGGAGAATCTACTGTATATGGAGTCAAAGGTTCAGTTGGTTTTGTAAGAACTAATAACTACGGAAGAGGAGCTTTAACATTTTATACAAATAACACTGCTGGTACTGAATCTGTTTCTACCGCTAACGAAAGAGTCAGAATTCAGGCTGACGGAAATGTTGGAATTGGTACAAATGTTACTCCATTAAAATTAAATGTCAGCGGCAGTATTTATATGGCTGCTGGAAGTGGATCTGCTATTAGTTGGGCTAATGATATTTCTTCTCAGTATCTAAAATATGATTCTGTAATTGACGGAATGATTTTAAGCAGTTGGAATCATACAACATTTCATACTCAACAAACAGAAAGAGTAAGAATTACATCTGATGGTAAATTAGGAATAGGTACGAATATTCCAACAACTCTTTTATCAGTTGGTGGTGTCGGTTCAACATCAGCAGCAAGTGGGTTAACTTTTGGAGGCGATGCTCAAGTAAATTTATATCGCGCTTCTGAAGATCTTCTTAAAACAGATGCCGCTTTTACTGCTGCTTCTTTGTCGTCTTCTTCTTATATATATGCTGCTTCGTATTTACAAACTGCTCTTGGTGAAATTTATGGAGGGGCACCTTATGGAACTTTGAGTGTATTTGTTGGGAATGTAGCTCAAAATGCTTGGGAAACCGCTCTGTACATTGGAAGAGGCTCTTATGTAGGAATAGGTACAACACAACCAACCGGAAAGCTTCATGTAGTTTCTTCTGTCGCTGGAGAAACCGTTTTAAGAGCAGATGGAACTAATGGTACTCTTTTCTCAGTCACTGATGATTTAAGTGACTCTTTGATGTCGGTTAATAATTCTGCTGGTCTTCCAGTTTTTGAAGTATTCGCTGACGATAGAGTTGTCGCAGGGCAATATGGAAGCGGCGATTTTGTTCTTGTTAATAATAAAGTTGGAATTGGCAACACTAATCCTTCATTTAAACTAGATGTAAATGGTTCACTAGGAATAAATGCTTCAACTTCTGATACTAACTGGCCTTTTGTAGTTTCAGATAATTCTTCTTCTGGAAGCAGATATGGATTAAATAAAGTAGGTTCAATGGGCTTTAATTACGCAGACGCTTATGCTCAATTACAATTACTAGGAGCAAATGGAGCTTATATTGACTTTACAAATTCTGTTGGAGGAGATTCTAATGCTAGATTAATTTATTATGCTGGTAATAGATTAGACCTTACTTATGGATTTGTAACTAAAGGAACTATTTCATTAAACTCTAATGGTATAGGAATTGGAACTACTTCACCAGTCGTTGCACTAGACGTTGTAGGACCAATTGGAAGCTTCCCAATCGCAGCAGGTACAACTGCAACAGGAGTCAACTTAAGACTAAGAAATAGTGATTCCAATTTAGTATTAGATATTGGCGGCAACGGCGGAAATGGAAATTGGTTACAATCTACAAGTCGTGTAGATTTATCTTTAGGTTATCCATTACTATTAAATCCAAATGGTGGTAATGTTGGTATTGGAACAACGGCTCCAAGTTATAAATTAGATGTACAAAAAACATCTGATGGTACTATTGGATATTTTAGAAGAATTGGAGCTACAATTAATCCAGCATTAGCTATATATGCTAATGAAAGCAGTAATACTGTAGGATTAAATACAGATTATGCAGGGGCAGTATCTCCAGCGATTACATTTTCAATTGCATCATCTGAAAAAGTAAGAATAGCTAATGATGGTAATGTTGGTATTGGCACTATCGCTCCAACTGGAGTTTTAACAATCCATTCAAATGGAACTCAATTAAGGCTCCAAACTGCAAGTGGTCCCGGAGCTTACTTCGCAAACATTTCTTCTATATATGATGCGACTCATCCATTTACAATTGCAGTAGCTAATAATAGTGCAAGTGCTACAGAGTTTTTTGGAATTTATGCTGATGGAGGCGGAGCAAATAATAGAGCAGTTTTCCCAAATGGAAATGTAGGAATTGGATTAACTAATCCTTCTGCTAAACTTCATGTTACTGGCTCTAATGGAGATGAGGTCCAAATTGGTACGATTGGATCTGCTCAAATAGTTGGCGGTAGAACGGGTGGTTCATTTTCAATATTAACAAAATCAACTAGTAATGGAAATCTAATACTAGCAGCAAACGCTGCCATGTATCTTAGAACAAACACTTCTAATGAAAGTCTCTACATCGCAGCAAATGGAAATGTCGGTATAGGTACGACTAATCCTGATAAAAAATTAGTAGTAATTGGAACCGCTTATATTTCTGGACTGTTAGATGTAAGTTCAGCAGGGGCTACATCAAATACAGAAGGAATAAGATTTGGCGGAGATAGTGAAGCTAATCTTTATAGAAGCGCAACAGACACATTAAAGACAGATGGCAGTTTAGTAGTCAATGGTAATTTCAGTACTAATACTGTTACTGTTACTACCTTAAATATAAATGCAGGATTATTACCCGGCATTCCTGCTGGATCTACTATTACTGGATTTACTTATGCTGTCAATAATGGAAACGTTTCACAAATTAATTTTGTAGAAACACGTTTTGCAACAGGAGGAGACTGGACAACTGCCAGCACGAAGATTCAAAAGCGTACAGATGTAACAAATCAAGCTTACATTGAATTTAACCCAAGCGGCTCGCTTTATGGAATGGCTTTTGGGGTTGGAGTCGGAAACACAGAAGCAATGAGAATAGCCTCCAATGGAACAATTGGAATAGGCATTACAAGTACTTCTTATAAATTACAAGTTAATGGCAGCTTCGCTGCTACAACAAAGAGCTTCGATATAGTTCACCCAACGGTTTCTGGCAAGAGACTAACCTATGCCTCTCTAGAAGGTCCAGAAAATGGCGTTTATTACAGAGGTCAAAACAATAACAATGAAATAGATCTACCTCATTATTGGTCAGGTTTGGTTCATGATGATTCTATTACTGTTAATTTAACAGCAGTAGGAAAGCGTAAAGACGGGAAAATAAGAAACTATAGTGTAGATCAAATAGGGCACAACAAAGTGTACATTTATACAGATAGTGATGATAATATATATAATTATTACTATACAATTTTTGCAGAACGTAAGGATGTTTCTAAACTTGTAATCGAAAGGGATATGGAATAAAAATATGGGCGATATCGTAATTACACCAGCGTCAAACGATGTAAATTCAACAGCAGGAACGCTAGTTATCAGGACATCTGATAGCCAAGCAATGTCATTGAAGACAAATAATGCTAATAGACTTTACATTACTCCTGCGGGTTATTTTGGCGTAGGGACTACTGGTCCAAATTATCCATTTGATTTAAATTTAGGGACGATTAGCACAAATACAAATGCTTTTGGATACAACGTATCTGGAGATGCGACTTCAAATGTGGGTTATTGCGGTTATAATTTTCAATTAAATAATAGCACTGCTAATGCTTCCGCTTACATACGTCTTGCGAGGACGAGTGCCACAGCTTATTTGGGTTTAGAAATAGCTTCTCAATCACGCGATGGAATTAGGTTTTTAACTAATGCTACAAGTCCTGTTGAAGTTGCGCGTATAACTGCTGCTGGTGATGTGGGTCTAGGAGTAACAAATCCCGCATCTAAACTGCATGTCTCTGGTTCCATGCTCGTCTCTGGATCTGCCGCGACTACGATAACAATTATAGATGACGCATTATATACTAATAGTATATCAAACAATAACTCTGTAATGACTTACAGGGTAGATGCAGGTAATACTGCCGCAGCTTCTGCTGCACATATATTTACACGATTCAATACAGAGTTAGTCAGAATTGATGCTGCTGGTGATCTTGGCATTGGAATAAGTAATCCGGGATCTTTAATAAATAGCAATGCTACTTATTTTAGACCAAATCCTAGTGCTAAATTTTTAGACTTATATTCTGAAACAAATGAAGCAGATATAAATCTAATCTCAAATAATTCAGGAGACGGCTCTGGAGTAGGTGGCATTTATTTTACAAGAGCAAGAGGACAAACAGATGCACATTTACAAATAGCTGCTATTAAGGCTATTCAAGGTGGAACTAATGGCACAATTGCTGGTGGTAAATTATATTTTTATACTAAAGTTGATGGCGGTGGAACTCCTGAAGCTTCACCGCAAATGGTAATTGGTTCTGATGGAAATATAGGAATAGGAACAACAAATCCTGCTGCACTATTGGATTTATATAGCTCTGCATCTAGAATTAGATTCAATAGAGGTTCATCATATAACATGAGTTTTGGAATGCATGATGCCACTTTGTCTGCTTTATCAATAAAAAATTCTTCTGATGCAGCTACAATTGCATACTTTCAATATGATGGTAAAATTGGAATAGGGACAACGAATCCATTAGCTCTCCTTTCTGTAGGCAATGGATCATTGTCTGATGGTAATGTACCTATACAAATAAGTTCAACTGGACCGGGAACAGAAAAATGGTTTGCTGCGAATAGAAATGGTGGTTATGGTTTGCTTTTAGGATATTACGAAGGTTCTTCTCTTGCTGGTTCTGGTGCTTATGTTAGACAGGTCACATCAGATCCTATGCATTTTCTTGTTAATAATAGCACAGTTGCTATGTCTATTATTAGCAATGGTAATATTGGAATGGGAGTAACGACTCCTTCTCAAAAATTAGATGTAAATGGTGCAATAATTGCTGGTATAAATAACTCTTATGGTGCTTATACTAGAACTCCCGGTGGAGTCCTCAAGCCTTGGTTTGCAACCGCTTCAGCCAATACTTTTTTCTATAATACTAATGTTAGTGGATCAATATTTTGGCAAAATGCTGCTGATTCTGCGACATTAATGATTTTAACTGACCAAGCAAGATTAGGAATAAATACTAATGATCCAAGCGGAAGGCTTCATGTCTTAGATACTGTTTTATATCCTCCTTCTTTAACTTGGAATAAACCCGCTGCTGCAATTATTCGTAGTGAAAATGGTCAGATAGCATTTGGATCAGATGATACTTCTCCTTATGGTATATGGCAACAAGTAAGAACTCTTAGCAGCACTGCAAGGCCATTATTATTAAATCCCCTTGGTGGGAACATTGGTATAGGAATAAGAAATCCTTCTGATAGACTCCATGTTGCTGGAAGTATTAGAATTTCTGGTGGAGAAATAATCAGATGGGATGGTCAAGGATTTATTGATACAATTGGTAATAATGATTTGTTCTTTAGACCAAATCAAACATTTAAAATGATCCTTACTGCCGCTGGTCGCTTAGGAGTAGGATTGTTAAGTCCTGATAGTCTTATTGGAGTTGGTGGCGCAGGTTCAACAACCGCAGCAAGTGGAATAACTTTCGGAGCAGATCCTCAAGCAAACCTTTATCGCGCTGCCGAAGATACCATTAAAACAGATGGATCTCTTAACGTCGCAGGATTAATTTATAATTCTAATTCTGCTTATTATTCTTCTCTTTCTAAATCAACTAATGCTAACTGGGGTCAATATACAGTAGTATTAGGAAATGCTTCTTATTCTAGTCAGTTGATACAAGTTTCAGTAAATGGTGGAAACCTCGTTTGGGCAGGAACATTTTTGGCTAGTTGCCATCTTTCTTATCGACCAAATGAAACATGGATTAATGTAAAACTTTTAGAATGCGCCACTTATAATTGCAGTAATGATGACGTTACTCTTTTAGCATTATCTAATTCTAGCACTAGTCAATATGGAACGCCATCTTTAGTTTTAAAAACTAATGGCGCTATAAATGGTGGTTATGGTACTGGTTACGCTAATAATATTGTTGTAACAGTAAACGGTCCATCACCTAATGAGTTTGTTTTATCATCAAGTTCGTGGAGTCAGCCTTATACTTATCAAATTGCAACTTCCGCAAATACAAAACAAATATATACAAATGAAAATGGAAATGTGGGTATTGGCACTACAGGTCCAGTTGTAAAATTAGAAGTAGCTGGAGCTTTAAGAGTTACTGGAGTTGGGCAAATTGGACCTGCTAATGGTTATGGATTTGCCTTGTTTAATGGTGGAACTAATACTTTTGCTGGTCAATTATATGGTAGAGCAAATGGTATTCAGTTTACTGATAATATAGGAGGTAATACTGTTTATATTGCAAGCGGTGGAAATGTTGGTATTGGATTAACAAATCCTAGTTATAAACTTGAAATAGCTGCTGGAACATCTAATGCTGTAGTTGCTAAATTAACGCAAGGAAATGAACGCGTAAGATACAATGGGTTTGATTTATTAGGATACAATGATGGTAATTTGTGGATGATGGGAAATAATGCCACAAGCACAATATTAATAAGTAAAGATTGGGATTGGGATAGTCAAGTAGGAATAGCTTATACTCCCGGTACTGTTGGTGTAGCTGGTGGGTCTCTAGAAATAGGACAATTAACAAAAAACAATGCTAGTTTTACACATGGTAATACAAGATTTTATACCAGCGGTGTTGAAAGATTAAGGATTAATAATATAGGAAACGTTGGCATAGGCACAAATAATCCCGGTGCGACATTGCAAGTATATGGAGGAGCAACAGCAAATAATAATAAATCACTAATGGCAGGTGATGCTGCAAATAGTTTAAGCTATGTGCCATATACAACTGCGGGAGGATGGAATAATGCTTCTGTATTAGGAGGTTCTGCTTTATTTAATTCATTAGGAAGTACTTGGCTAGTTGGAACACATAATGGTCCAGCGATGAGAATTGGAACCAATAATATTTCCTTTACGAATCCAATAGGAGGTATTGATTTATATGTAGGTTCAGGTGCTAATATTGGTATTTCAAATACTGCTCCTAAATTTGCGCTCCATGTTAATGGAGATGTAACAATTCCAAATGCTAGATATTTAAATTTTAATCCCGGAGAATTGCAAGGTAACTCTATGACCAGAGCATTGGTTGTAAGCTACTCTGATAATACCGCTACTACTCAGCCAAAACAACTTGGAATCATTCTTCACAATGATTCAAATACAAATGATACATTTTCTCCTGCATTAGTATTTGGAAGCAAGTCAAATTCATCAAACTACTCTCAAGCTACTGCTGTAATTGCCGGTAGAAGACGTTCTCAAGTAGTTGACGCTAACTGGCATGGAGGAGAGTTGTGGTTTTGGACAGCTACTAGTAATAATGTAGCGGGTATTGACGTTGGAATTCCTACCGCTTCTCCAGCAATGGTAATCAATAGCACCAGAAACGTAGGTATTGGTACAAGTAATCCCGGAGACAAACTGCAAGTTAACTTAAATAGCGGCGAAAATATACTAGCGAATATCGCAAGCAATGGAGTTTCTGCTGCTAATAAAGTAAGTTTTAGATTGAGCGAATTGGGAACTGCTTTAGGAGAGTTTTCTACTGTAAGAGATGGAACCAACTATCAAGTTAAATTACAAACAATACTCGGTCAGCCTCTTTCACTTGGCACAAGCGGAGTAACAAGGATGGTTATTGATGCTGTGGGTTATGTAGGTGTAGGAATTACTAATCCTACAGCTAGATTACAAATTGTACAAAGTAACGCTGCTGGTGTAGCTGCGATTCTCTTGTCTCAAGACGAGAGTACGATCCAAGGCCCAAGCGCAAACACTCAAATAAGAATGGGTGGTAATTTGGTGCTAAATGCAGCAAACGTCATGCCTATTGGAACTAATGGCGCTGAAAGAATTCGTATTACTGCTGCTGGTTTAGTTGGTATAGGAACTAATACACCCACTACTTTATTGTCTGTTGGTAACGCTGGTTCTACAACTGCTGCGAGTGGTCTAACATTTGGTGGAGATGCTTCTGCAAATCTTTATAGAGATTCAAGTGCTTCTATTAGAACAGATGGTGGATTTTTAGCGGCTGGGCGCATAAGGTCTTTAGATTATATTCAATTTAATAGTAATCTATACTCTAATGCTTTTACTAATCCTATTGATATTAATGTAGGAAATGTCGCAGGAAATGCTTGGTTATCAGCAATTAGATTCAATCAAGGAGGTTATGTTGGAATAGGAACAAATGTTCCGAGCGGCAAGCTTCATGTGGTTTCTTCAGTAGCTGGCGAAACTGTTCTTAGAGCAGATGGTACAAATGGAATACTTTTCTCAGTTGTTGATGACTTGTCTGATTCATTAATGTCTGTAAATAATAGCGCAGGTTTGCCTGTGCTTGAAGTATTCGCAGATGACAGAATTGTAATGGGTCAGTATGGTGCGAATGATTTTGTTTTGGCTAACAATAAGATAGGATTAGGAACAAATAATCCTGAATACGAATTAGATATTGTTGGGGCTGGAACAAATGCCGCAGTTAATATAATTACAAGGATGCGCAGCACCGCTGGATCTAATGTTTTTAATACTGCTTCTGTGCTTGCGTTCACTAACACAACAACTAATTCAAATGCTTATTCTTACATTGGAGGAAGAATAGACTTAGGAGGCGCAGGTGATAATTGTCAATCTTTGGTATTTGCAACTAATGCTACAAACACTTTGCCAACAGAAAAGATGCGCATAACTAGTGCTGGTAATGTTGGCATAGGTAGTACAGATCCTCAATATAAATTAGATGTATATGGCACAAATCAAGACGCAGTTAGGTTTTATAATAATCAAACTGCATTTGGATTAATTTTAGGTAGTACTAATAATACATTATTTACAAATATAGTTTGGACCACTAGCAATGGTAATGCTCAGTTCTTTAAAAATAGAAGCAGTACAAGTTGGGGTGGCGCAGATTCGATGAATTTGTATAGTAGCAATGGAGGTTTCGCATTTCATGCTAATGGTGTTGCAAATAGATTTAATATCACTACTGCTGGAGATGTAGGAATTGGAGCATCAACGCCTTCTCAAAAATTAGATGTTAGAGGCTTTGTTGTGTCTGATGTAAATAGCAATTCCGTAGAAGGAGGATTTTTCTTAGGCAATCAATCTCATGGAATAAGAAGAGCGGCTGGAACAAATGATGTTCGTCTACATACAAATGGTGGAGATGTAATACTCGGCGCAGCAGGATCTGGATCTCAACAAGTTACATTAAAGAATGGTGGAAATTTTGGTATAAATATATCTACTCCTACAAGTAAATTACATGTTGTAGAAACTACTCCTACAGGTTCTAGAATACAATTAGATACTGCATCTGCTAATGCATACATGAATGCTGGTAGGGTTAATGATTTCTTAATATTAACTGCTCCATTTAATGCTGTTCCAGCTTCTAATTCAAATAATAATGCAAAATGGGGTATTAAATTAAATGGTAGTATTGATAGTCCAAATACTAATTCAAAAACTGCTGCTATATATGCTGTTTCAGAAGAAGATGTTGCTGGTGGTGCTGGTTATAATAGAAAAGTTGGTATTGCATTGCATACTTCTGCATTTGATCTTGAGCATACAGAAAGAGTAAGAATTGATAACTTAGGCAATGTAGGTATTGGAATTACAAATCCTGCTTATCGATTGGTTGTTTCTGGTGGAGACATGAGTATTGCTTCTGCAAATATTCTAAGGTTTGGAGCAGTCTCAGTATTAAATACGTCATCTAATGCTAATGATATATACGCTAATATAAGAGTTATTAGAAATGAATCTACCGTTAATACGGATGGAATGTATGTTAATTATAATAGTAACGGCGCTACTGCGGCTCATTTAAGATTCTATGCTAGTGGCTCAACTGAAAGAATGCGTATTGATGCAAGCAATGGAAATGTTGGAATAGCCACTACAAGTCCATTTGAAAAATTAGATGTTAGAGGGGGAATTTTAAGAACAAATACTAGGGTTGACAATACTGAGCTTTATCCAGTTGGACATTATGCCGCAGGAGAAACCGTCTTTGAAATAGATCCTACTTGGAGTCAAGTTGAACTTCAAAGATATTTTAACAATTCTAATGTCACTTGGGAGGCAGTGGCTGATGCTCCCGGTGGTTATTGTATTTATATTAATGGTTCAGTTGATGTTGGGGGACCATATGGTTCTGGTTTCCCATATATTCCAGTAGATACTAATGATGTTTTCTACATGGAGTGCTGGATACAAAATGTAGGAACGGCTCAAGGCCACTACATGGGAAGTCAAGACTTAGATCAAAATTTTGGCAACTTAGGAGGCAATCCCGGTTCTTATGGTTATTGGGTAATGAGTAATTATAATCCCGGTACTAGCTGGATTAAAGTAACTGGATATATTGGTGGATTTTCGAATACAATTGGTCAATTTAAAGCAGGTACTAAATATTGGACTCCTCTAGCTTTATTTAATTACACAGCAGGAACTGGAACAAGGGCTTGTCGTATTTCTGGATGGAAAGTTATAAAAGTTTATCAACCCGGAAATAGATTCTTTGCAGGAACCGTTGGAATAGGCTTGTCGAATTCAGCTACAATCTTAGGTGTTGGCGGTGCCGGTTCAACATCGGCTGCAAGTGGTATAACTTTTGGAGCAGATTCTGCGGCTAATATTTATAGATCGTCAACAAGTCAACTTAAAACAGATGGCAGCTTTGTAGTTACAAATACTTTAACAGTAGGAGGTGCAGACCTTGGAGCGAGAGTCCTAAAAAATGGCTCTGATTCAATCTCTTCTACATTATATTTAGCAAACGCAGCGAATAGTAGAGCTTACAATTTTCAACCAAATGCCGCAGGTACAAATTTAGCTCTTTGGGCTTACAACTCTTCAAATGCGTGGATAAATACTGTTAATTTTAATTATGATGGAAATGTGGGAATTGGGGCTTCTCCCGTCGCCGCAAGGCTTCATATTAAAGGTGATGGTCTTAATCCAGTCCTGAGAGTAGAATCTGCTATGCTTGCAGGAGCCGCAGGAGGTACTGCTGGTAAAACTTTCGTTGGATGGATGCCAATACAGACTGGGGCGCTTAGTCCCGCAGATACAGTTTACATACCATTATTCAAATAAAATTTTATGCAAGAAATTGAATACAAAATATACAAATACGAGTTATGCCCAGTGCCAAACCCTAATTCTATTGTGATAGGATTTTTAATCACTGATTTATCTTTTGGGAAACATGTTAATTATGAAAGCGTTTTAATGTTTTCTGAAACGAATGGGTTATCCGAAGAAGAGATATGTCAATTAGCATTTGACAGATTAAAATCTCAAATAAATGATACAATTCAAAAATTTAAAGCTTCAAATAATTCAATCGTAGGAAAAGTATTCTTACCTTCAAATTAAAAGTATAATAACTTAGTATGTCCATTCAGCACGGCAACAGAGGAGTAGTAAAGAAAGATTTACAGTTATATTATAACCGTGAATTTTTGAAAAGCTTTAGAGGAGAAGCTGCTACAAATTATGCTGGGGTAGTGACTGCTAATTGCGAAAGTGCTTCTTCTTATTGGGTATCAACAATAACAAAAGATACAAGTACTGGATATACTGCTCTTAAAGTAGTTCCATTGGCAGGAGGATATCAGTTTTCGCCCGGTTTTTGGGCGTCTTGCGGTATTATAGCTGGCAATGGTGGATTTCAACCTCCCGGTGTTTATAGCTTCTCTGCAAAAGTTTTATTGCCAAAAGATTCTATTTTTACTTTTGGATTTAGAATTTATCCACAAGGAGAAGAATTTGCGGCAAGTGTAACAGGCACTGGTACTTGGCAAACAATTAAAAGAGAAAATTTTACTTGTACTGGTTATAATTATGTTCAAATCCAAATGGTAAGAGTAGTGAATGGAACGACAAGTGGATCATCTGCTATATACCCCGGTGAGCCATTTTGGATAAGAGATATAATGACTAATTCTGGTTCTTATGCAAAGGCATTTGCTTCTATGGCAAATGAATTAAGTGCAAGACCAGAGAATACCACAAATATAACGAACAATGCAAACTTTGCTTCTGCTATATCTGGAACAGATTCTGGAGGAACGCAGAATGGGTGGACTTTTGGATCTTGGAGTGGAACAGGAAATTCTTATGTTACTCAGTCTTCAACAGTGATTTATTCTTCTGGAAGTACATCTTATAGCGCAATACCTCTAAGAGTAACAAGGGCAGCGGCTGGCGCTATGGATTTTTTTAGCTCTAATTGGAATACTCTTATAAATGGAGTAGTCTATACAATTTCATTTTGGGCAAGATCAAATATCACGACAACGCTAAATATAAATCATCAAAATTTAGGAACTATAAAATCTTATTCTATTGATGCTGCTACTGGGTGGTATAAATATAGCGCTAAATTTACTCATGCGGGAAGTACTCAGTATCCATATTTAACTCACGCAGGGTCTAATGGTACTTGGATTGAAATTGCAAATGTTCAATTAGAAGCAAAATCATTTCCTACAGATTTTACTCTAACAAGTAGAACTAGTTCTGCAAATACTGCTGCAAACGGCGGAGGTTTATTGGATATAAGCGGAAATAACTATAATATTGATTTAAACGGCGCTAATGTTTTGTTTGATAGTGGCGGATTTTATTTTAATGGAAATACGGCAGGACCATATATCACTCCTGTATCTAATTCTACTTTAGATTCTTTAAGTAATAATACTCACACATATGAATGCTGGATAAAATTATTAGGAACTCCGCCGGGAGCATATGATGGTTATCTTTTCGGTCGTTCAGGATATCATGAAGGTATAATGCATTATAAAGCAAGTAATAATATTATTGGAATAATTACATGGTATAACGATTCAACGAACACAGGAATGACATACACAGGAGCATTAAATACATGGTATCATGTCGTATATGTCGCAGACGTAGAAGCTTCAATGAGATATTTATATATTAATGGTATCATACAAAGTAGCGCTACATTAACAAAGCAATTAAGACAATACACATCTGCATATTATATTGGTGCAGCGAGTATAGATTATGCTAGTAATGCAATCGTTTCAACTGCAAGAGCCTATAGTAGAGCTTTGACTGTGGCAGAAATACAACAAAATTTCAACGCAACACGCAAAACTTATGGTGTCTAAAATATGAGTACAGTAAATAATGGGCCGCAAATAGTTAGGAGTGGACTAATATTGAATCTAGATGCTGGAAATAAAAAAAGTTATTCCACAAATAGATTTCAATCTTTAGGTTCTGGTTTAATAACAGAAAATGTTACTTTTCCTATTAATGGTACTGGCACTTTCCAAAGAGTCGCGGCTGGAACTGTGATTGGTGGCTATACTGTAAGACCCAATGATGTAGTATACAGTTATACTTTGGGAGTAAATGGATGTCATTATCACGGAAATTCTGCGCCAGTAATTGCAGGAAGTTATGCTACTTTTAGTTTTGATTATTTAGTTACTGGAGCTACAAATTATCCAAGCACAGATTATCTTGCTAACTTTGAAGGAGTCGCAAATGGATCTATTGGAATAGCAAATACATTACAAAATGTTTGGCAACGTAGAAGTTTTACAGTTGGGCCAATAAGCACAAGTGGAAACTTAAACATGTATTTATATCCCGGCGCTTGCGGAGCGACAAGACTAGCTGACGCTGGTACAATTTATTATAGAAATCCAAAAGTAGAATTGACAAATATAGATACTGGAAATAACACTTTCAGTGCAACAAGCAATATTGGACTTTGGTACGATTTAAGTGGAAATACAAACAATGGAACTCTTACAAATGGCCCTACATCTAATGTTTCTAATAAAGGAAATATTTTATTTGATACTAATTATATAGCTTTGCCAACTAGTGGTCTTGCGTTTGGAACTGGAACATTTACTATCGAAGCTTGGGTCAATTTGTCTTCTTCTACTACTAATAATATAATTTATTGTTCACAATCTTCAAATGTATCTGGGTTTATCGGATTAGTTTATGCTAGTGGAACTGGATTTCAATTAACAGATTTTAATGGATCTACAAGAGTTACAACCACAAATACAGCAAGCCTTTTGATAGGCAATTGGTATCATGTGGTTGGAATTAGAAATGCATCTAATCAATATGTAGTTTATATAAACACAGTAGCATCAACAACTAATAATAGTTCAACACTATCATTAGCTACGGCAGATCCGAGAATAGGAATAAATCCAGCAACCAACACTGAAAAGTGGGTTGGTAAAATAGCAATGTTTAGAATGTATAATAGAGCTTTGAGTCAAACAGAAATATCACAAAATTACGAAGCAGCAAAAACAAAATTCGGACTATAAAATATGTCGAAAATATATTCTCCAAAAATAGTAACAGATAGTTTAGTGATGTGTTTAGACGCATCACAAAATAAATCATATCCAACAACAGATTTGCCAGTCAAAGGCGGATTGGTTATGTGGATGGACGCATCTGATGATACTACATTTAGTTATAGTTCAGGTACAACTGTAAGTCAATGGAGAGATAAGAGTGGATTTAATTATCATATGGTTCCAATATCTGCTGGACCAACAAGAAGCTCTTCTTTAAATTCTAGAAAAGTATTAACATTTACGACTTCACAAACCATAGGAAGTTTATCTTTTACTATGGAAACTTCAGCTAATACAGTTTTTGTTGTTAGTAGATACACATCGTCTTCATTAAACACGAATAGAGTTTTAACTGCTTATTATAATAATTGGTTATTAGGTCATTGGGGATCGCAATTTAATAAATATTATGCTGAAGGATGGGTATATGGCGCAACAGATCCAGCAGATACTGTTTGGAGAATGTATATGGGAGATTGGAGCGGGTCTTCAACAGATTTAGCAAATTTTTATAGCAATGGAACCGCATTGGCTACTGGAAGCACCGCAGCTTCAGCAGGGCCGAAAGGACTGGGAATTAATTATCAAAGTGGAGAACCAAGTGCTTGTGAAGCAGCAGAAATTATTGTTTTCAATAGAGTTCTAACAACCACAGAAAGAAGATTAGTTCACACATATCTTGGTCAAAAATGGGGTATTTTTAATACAGATAGATGTGTATTTGATTTGAGTGGTAATGGTTTTGATTTTGTTTTTAATGGTGCAAATCCAAGATATAATGCTAAAACATTTGTTTCTAATTTTAATACCACTAGTCCTTTTGCGGTTAGTTCTTACGGAGGTCAAAATTTAACGAGTAATATTTTAAATTTATTATATTCAGACCACACAATAGAAGTTGCATTTAACGCAAAAGGATTCAGAAGCGTTTATAGCTATGACAATACTCTTACGACACAAGATGGGCAATCCATAGTTATATGGACAGGACGACATAGTGGATTGCGTGTGTATCAGAATACAATTATTTATGAATATTGGAATACTCAGTCTAGTACTGTGGGTATAAGCGTTAGTATTTCAAGTTATATAGATAAAATAATATACATTACTGCTACTAGAACTGGAGATGTATTGCGTCTTTATATAAATGGTGTTTTACTTTCTGGACCTACTACTGTAGCCGCTACAACTTCACCAGTATCTTATAGTCAAATAAATATTGGAGCCGCATATCAAGGAAATCCGACAACTCAAGGATATATTTGGGCTGGACAACATGAATATCATTTATTAAGAATGTACGGTAGACGATTAAGTGATAGTGAAGTTGCTTCAAATTATCAAGCATTCAAAGCTAGATTTGATAATAATATTGTTAGATTTGGATTAGTTATGGAACTTGATGCAGGTAATCCATATAGTTATGCGGGGGCTGGAACAACTTGGTACGATGTTAGTGGAAATAGCAATAGTGGAACATTAACAAATGGTCCGACTTATAACTCTGATGCAGGTGGAAATATAGTATTTGATGGCAGCAATGATTATGTATCAATACCAAGCGCCGCTTCTATTAAAAATACTTCTAATTTGTCTTTAGAAGGATGGGTATTCATTAGTTCTGCTATGAGTTACTATGGTGGTATTATAGGGAAAGGAATATCAGATTCCCAAGAAGAGTATTGTTTATTAGTCAATTCGGCGAACTCTAAAGTTTATATGGACGTTGGAGCTGGCGGAGGTCCATACACAGACGCTACTTATTCTTTCTCCTTGAATACTTGGTATCATATAATAGGCACTCACGAAAGGGTAGCGGGATCTTCTACAATAAAAATATATGTAAATGGCTCTCTTCTATCAAGTACTACTGTAAATCCAACAAGTGCGGTTAATGATAACACAACAAATGTAAGTATTGGTTCAAGATATGATGGAGGGACTTCTGTATGGAATGGAAAAATAGCAACAGCAAGAATTTACACTAGAACATTATCTGCTGCTGAAGTTTTGCAAAATTACAACGCTACAAAAGGAAGATTCGGATTATAAAGTGTAAAAAATATTAGAATAACTTAATTTTAGATTAAAATAAGAAAATGAATACAATATTTATCCCCGTTTATCCAAAGCCATCTGGCGCAAATGTGACAGAACTTTGTGTTGATTTTAATGCATTTGATCCTCATGAAGGAATAAGATTTTCAGTTGTAATGAAAAATCCAGCAGGTCTAGTTTTAGATAAAACTTTTACTAATCTTGCAGGAGACGACTGGCAAGACTGGCCACCTGAGCAAACTGCTACAGCCGATTATGATTATGTAAAGAATGTGGTATTAGAAAATTTAGGATACACTCAAGCTATTGCTCCATTTATTACTTCTCAACCAGTAGATCAAAAAGTTCTAGATGGACAAGCTGCTGAATTTTCCGTAGTGGCAAGCGGTGATTCTCCATTAAGTTATCAATGGGTTAAAAATGGATCAGATGTCGAAGGAGCGACTTCTTCAATTTATTCTATACCAACTGTTGGAACTGGAGATTTGGGTTCTTATAATGTTAAGATCAACAATCCAGCAGGTTCAATTACTAGCTCTAACGCTTCATTGAATTTATTCCAAGCTCCAGTAATTACATCTCAGCCTCAAAATCTTGACTTGATGGTCAGTGGGGTTGGCTACTTGAACGTGGGAGTTATGGGAGATCAGCCATTTGCTTTCCAATGGGATAAAAATGGTGAGATTATTCTAGCTGCCACTGGAAGTGCTTTTGAAATTACGAATGCTCAAATCTCTGATTCTGGAAATTACTCTGTAACAGTTAGCAATGTTGCTGGATCTGTAAAGAGTGATCTTGCTATCGTAACTGTAAATGAGCCAACTCCTCCACCTCCTCCTCCACCAGTTCCAACTGGAGATAATGCTTAATTTTTAAAATATCTCTTCTCAAGCCCCGAAAGGGGCTTTTTTTGTGTAATAATGTGTATGAATTTAACAGGTACACAAGGAAACTCTTTTTATAAGAGACTTGTTGCCCGTGACTCTGATGGAGTTGTTATAAACTTATCAGGCTTCACGGCTTCTGGCTATGTAAGGGCAAGTTATGGGGCAGGATATACAAATGACGATGTATATGTGCCCAATTCTGGTATTTTATTAAACTTAAAACCACAAATCATATCAGGAGCCGCAGGAGAAAGCTTTGTTAGTGGATATATCGATATCAGCATTGGCAGAACAGGAATGGCGGCTTTACCTTGCAGTTACTTACTATACGATGTTCAAGTTTTCTCGGGAGAAGATTATGCTCGTACTATTGAAGGCGGTTATTTTATAATTAATCCAGAAATAACATACTAATATGAAAATTGTAGACATGGCTCAAGAAATATATTTCGAATTAGGTCAACCAAGTGATCTATCAGTACCAGCTATTAGTTATTGGCTTAGGAGCAATATAGGTATTCTTAATAATAAGCTGAACAAAGATATTGTTATTGATGACAATACTTTGGAGCTTGTGCCTAATTTGGGCGAAACAGAGAAGTCTATTTATAAAAAAATCTACGAATGTTATTTCTATGACTTAAAAGTCAAGCAAACTTTAAATGCAATAAATGGAGATAGTTTGTTGGAAGTTACAGACGGCGGTGGAACTGTCCGTAGGATTAATAAAAATGAAACCAGCAAAATATACTTAGAAGCTAAGAAAAATATGCTTAATGAATTAACTATGATGATTAATGATTATAATATCAACGACGTTGGTCCTTTGCAAGTTGCTGGCGACGATACTGTGGCTGGATCTTATATTACCGATAAGTATTATTCAATCAGACCATTTAATAGAATCTAATTATGGCATCTTTACTAACAGACGCACAAAGACTTAGCTTTGGATCAAATTACAATGATCTTTTTGATACATTGTCTAGGGATATTGTCGTTTACAAAGAGCCTATTAAAAATATAACTTCTGTTAATGAAACTCCTGTATTTGGTTATCCTACAGATCAATTGCCTGATAGTGTAACTTATACACCAGTCTCTGGAGTTTACAAAGCTAGAATATTTTATGGTAGCCCAGATGAAGATATTGTATCTTTAAATTCTGAGATTAAAAATCCTAATACTACTGCAAGAATAAGAGTCCGTTTAGAGGCTAAAGATTACATTGAAAATGGCAAAACAGAAAGAATAACTTTTGACAATAAATCTTGGAATGTGCAATATGGTTTTGTAGTTAAAAGATACATTGATGAACCTTATTATGAGTACATGATGAAGGAAATAATGTAATGGCCACAATAAATAAAGCAGTTTTAAATAGAGAAGTTAAAAAACTTCTTTTCAGTAAAGATGTTCAAAATTTAGCTTATCAAAGAGCTGAAAAAGAATTTCAAAAAATTAAAGGCCAAACACTAAAAGAATTTGATCAGCATCCAGTTACTGTCGAATTAGAAATGGGAGTTGAAGGAAAGAACGTGTCAAAAACATTGCCCGGAACTAAACCTGACTCTAATTTATTTACATTTATTGGATTCGATCAAGATTCTAAGCCTACACAAGAGGTAAGACAAATTTTAGAAGAAGAAATATTATTAAATAGAATTCCAAAAACAAAAACAATAGAAACAGGCGTTCAATTCGAATTCTCTGTTTCAGTTCCTACTTTAAAATCAATAGAGCAAAAAACTCCATTGCCTTGGGAAACAGGAAGAAGCTGGGTTAGAGGAATTGAAAGAGGTATTTCTGGATTGGGATATTACTTGTCTGGAAAATTCAAATCTCCTGAACCTAGCCGATCTGGAGGCGGTATTCAGTCAGATGACAAAGTTAGATCAGGCTCTTTCTCTACTGTAAAATACTTAAGTACAATACTAAAAAATCTAAAGGATAAACTTAAATAATGAAACCGCAATTTGACAACCAAATATCTTCATCGTTTTTAATGTGGTTTGATCACACTCTGTTATCCAAGGGTGAGGCTTACTATAACGTAACTACTACATTTCCTGCCAATTCTTCTTATGTGAATGGTTTCTATGCTTATAACGGACCTTACAAAGGATTGGTTTATGATTCTTCAATTGCTGGAGCGACAGTAATGACAGGGGTTAGCATAAATGGCACGAATTATAATTTAGGTCAAAGCCCTCTAAGCGGTATAAATTATTCAGAAGGCCAGATTTATTTAAGTTCTGGATCTCTTAGCGTTTCTGGAACTTATTCAGTTAAAGAATTTAACGTGTTAATGACATCTCAGCCAGAAGAGGTATTGTTATTCGAAACTCAATATGTTAGAAGAAACAAAACCCCTGCTGGATCTTTGAAAGATTCTTTAAAAGAAAATACAATAACTTATCCTGTAATTTTCATTAAAAACAATGGAAGCACAAACGATCCTTGGGCTTTTGGAGGCACAGACGAAACGAGAGTAGACTTTAGAGCTATTGTTATTGCTGATTCACAATATACATTAGATGCGGTTTGTTCATTATTTAGAGATAGAAATTATGATAATGTTCCTCTAATTGATCCAACATACAATCCATTTAATGTTTTAGGCAGCTTTAAGAGTGGGGTAGTTTTTAATTATAATAAGATTACAAGCGGCAAAGACTACTGCATGATAGATAGAGTTTCCGTATCAAAGGTCGCGGGTGTAAGAGACAGGGAGAATAACATCAATCCCGGTTCTTATTATGGGCTGATTGATTTTGAGTTAGTTAAATTCAGAGAGCCAAGACAAACATAAAAATATGGCGAGGAATATAATAATTTCTCAAAATACAATAAAAAATGTAATAATAAAAAGAAATTTAAAGGATTAAAAATATGCCAAGAAATCGTGTAATTTACCAATCAGAAGCTCTATTCAATACAAAAGATACTGTTGATGTATCTGCTTCTACGCCACCACAAACTGGGGCTTTATATATTAACCAGTTTTCTCGCGTTCAATCTTGTAATTATAATTTCAATATTACAAGAAGAGACGTTAACCAATTCGGCAATCTAGCCGCTATTGATCGTATTATTCTAGAACAGCCTACTGTAGGAGTTGATTTTACTTACTTGCTAACAGACATGGCTAATGAAAAAAATCTTGGTTTTTCAGTTATCGATGCAGGAATCACTGGTATTGTCAATATAACTAGTGCCGCTGCTACTCAATCTTGTTTATCTGGAATTCTTACTAGTGGATTTGTTAATACAAAGAACTATTTCATTAGAACTGTTAGTGAAGGAAATGACGCTTCTTCTTTTGCTAGTGATACAACTGCAAATAACTCAGTTGGAAGCACTATTGGACTAGGCAATGGCTTCTTAACTAATTATTCAATTAATGCTGCCGTAGGAGATTTCCCAACTACTTCTGTTAGCTTGGAATGCTTAAATATGAATTTCAGCAATGGAAATTCAGGTGCTGCTCCCGGTGTTACTGCTGCTGGAAATATTGCTGGAGGAAATTTCGTTCTTCCTCAAGCTACTGGTAATCCAAATGGCGAAAACGCTCTTGGAAAAGTCGCTGCTCTCAGACACGGAGATATTTCTTTCTCTTTAACAAAGACTCAAGGTCAGTCTTATGGTGGTACAGATTTAACTACCTCTGCCGCTATTCAAAACTTCTCCATCTCAATGGGTCTAAACAGAACTCCATTGCAAAAGATCGGAAGCAGATATGCTTATTCAAGAGAAATTGATTTCCCAGTTACTGTAACCCTTTCTGTTACAGCTTTAGTGCAAGATCTTACTACTGGTAACTTGGTTGATTTAGTAAATACAGACGGTATTTATGATGCAGTTATTACTCTCGCTGCTCCTGCTGTCGCTAATACAGATTTAATCGCCAGCGAAGGAGTTGGTTACGTTCTAAAGAGACTTAACTTGGATTCACAAGACTTCTCTTCTTCAATCGGAGCCAACAAGCAAGTTACATTAAACTTCTCTACTCAAGTCGGTTCTCCTCAACAAAATGATAGAGGACTATTCATGCTTGAGACCTTGCCTCTCCACTAATTAAATAAATATCAACTTCAAAGCCCCAGCCTAAAAACTGGGGCTTTTTTGTTTTTGTGTGTGTAAAGATTATTAGGCAAAGGCATTTCAAAGGTATTATGGCTATGGATATAAAAATGAAAGAGTTCATCCTCTTTCAAAATCGGCGCAAAGTTATTAATCTATATAAAAACTTTTTAATCTTACTTGAAGATTTAAAAGAAGATGGTTATAATATATCTGAAGATAAGTACCAAAGATTAAGAAAAAAAGTTCTTGATTCTGGTAATGATGCTATTAGACAGTTTGAAGAAGAGCTAAACAATATAGATTTATAATGAAAACAATATACGAATTTGCAGTAAATAAAGAGGGTATTGTAAAAGAAACAGAAGAGTCTGTAAATGAAGCTGGACAAAAGGTTACGATTACCAAAGATGTAGTAACTCAAATCCCTCATAATTATTTTATCAAGAAGCCAACAAGAGCTTTATTTGATGAAGCTGAGTTATTTTATGGAGTTAAGCTCTCTGAAGGCGTTAAAGCTGGACTGCTTACTCGTACACTCCTAAATAAGAGATATGTTGATGACGGCGGAATCTTAGCAGACAAGACTAAGAGCGCAGAGGCAGATGCCTATAAGGATCTATATGATACTCAAAATGAGCTACAAAGACTTGTCGCTTTAGAGGAGAAAGATCGGCCAGAATATTTTGTAACTAAGAAGGAAGAACTAGAAACCAAAATTACTGTAATTAAAAGCTCTCTAACTGAATTAGAGATGCAAAAAGAATCCTTGTTTGATAATACCGCAGAGACGAGGGCGCGTAATAAGGTAATTACTTGGTGGATATTATTTTTGTCATACTATGAGAAAAACGGGGAGAAACTGCCATTCTTTGGCGAAGGAGATTATGAAGCCCGAATGAACAGGTATGACGAAATTTTTGAATCGGAAGACCCTCATTTAACTAAAGCAGCTAACGCTTTTATTTATTTTATTAGCTTCTGGTATGTTGGAAGAGCAAATACTAGAGAAGACTTCGATTTACTAAAACTAGAGCAAAAGATTTTCTGATTTCTTGCAAAAATTAATCCTAGCCCCTGCGAAAGCGGGGGCTTTTTAGTATATGGACATAGAAGCATTCAATAAAAATTTAAAGTCTCTCTATTGGGAAATAATAGTAGGCTCTTCTGCATTTACCTTAAACGGCAAAACTTACTATATGAAACACTTGTCTCCAAAAGACGCAGGAACAATAGAAATTCAAGAAAATTATTATTATAATAAAGCCAAATCTCAGGGCATTCCGACGAACGAAGAAAAGATAAAAGAACTAATTAAAGAAAATATTTACAGCGAAAAAGACGATAAAAAGATAGAAAATAACAAATTAACTCTTGCTAATTTAACAAAAACTCGTCGCAAACTATACTTGACTAGAGACCTTGACAGCGTTGATAAGCAGATGAAAGAAATCTCTGAAGAGATCCGCCTTTTAGAACATAAAAAGAATGAGCTGTTAGAGAATACTTGTGAAACATACTGTTCTAAGAGAATGAATGAGTTTTATGTTTATTACTCAGTTTATTCTGATGATAAATGCGAAAAACGTGCTTTTACTGTAGAGGAGTTTGAAGATGTAGATCAAAATGAATTATTTAATTTAGTTGCTGGATATTCTAAATGCGCCCAAAAATTTAATAATCATAATATCAAAAGAATTGGTGTTAGTGGATTTTTTCTTAATTATTTCTATTTAGCTGACGATAACCCTTACTTTTTTTATGGTAAACCAGTTACTCACCTAACATTTTATCAGGTTGAGTTATTTGGTTATGCTAGATACTTCAAAGACTTAATGAGCAAGTCTAGTGTCAAGCATCCTGATGAGTACAATAATGATGTAGATAAGATTATTGATTGGTATGAGTCTAGTAGCAATCTTGAAAAGCTTCATGAAGATAAAAATGCGGCTTCAGGCAAAGAAACCGCTGTCCAAGCCGTTTCTGTGATGGGAGCCACTAAGGAAGACCTAAAGAAATTAAAGCAGGACAACACTGGAAGCATCTCTTTAGATGAAGCGGCGAAGAAAAAAGGTGGTTCATTAAGCTTTGAAGATTTAATTAAATTACACGGCGTTTAAGTGTAATTATTCTTAGGTTTAAGGACATATGGCTACATCAGCAGGAAATATTCCCATTTCAGCGACGTTTAACTCTGCCCAGCTTGAAAAAGATGTGTTGGCAGCGTTAACTCGTATCCAGAGCAAAAGCGCTCTTAACCTAAATACGAGAAATTTCTCTCAACCGCTTGGCAAAATTACTGGTCTAGCTAACGAGTTCCAAAAGTCATTAGAAGCTTCCAATGCCCGTGTAGTCGCATTCGGTGCTTCTGCTGGCATTATTTATAACGTACAGAAGGCTTTTAGCGCATTAGTAAACTCTACTATTGAGGTAGAAAAATCGCTGACAGATATAAATATTGTTCTAAACACTTCTAGTAAAGGAATTAAGCAGTTTGGTGATCAGTTATTCGTTGTAGCGAAACAAACAGGCTCTTCCTTTAAAGACGTAGCAACTGCCGCTACGGAATTCTCAAGACAGGGCTTGGGTTTGCAAGAGACTTTAAAAAGAACAAGAGACGCTCTAATTCTTACTCGTCTATCTGGTCTTGATGTCGTTTCTAGTACTGAAGCCTTGACTTCCGCTGTAAACTCTTTTACAAAAGAAGCTCTTACAACTACTGAAGTTGTTAATAAATTAGCTGCTGTTGACGCTAGATTTGCTGTTAGTTCAAGAGACCTTTCTGAAGCTATTCAACGTGTAGGTTCTTCTGCAAGCGAGGCAGGAGTTAGCTTCGATGAACTACTAGGTATTGTTACCGCTGTTCAACAGACAACTGCCCGTGGTGGTGCTGTTATCGGTAACGCTTTAAAAACAATTTTCACAAGAATAGAGAGACCTCAAGTTATTAATGATTTAAGAGATTTTGGAGTTACTGTAACCGATATCTCTGGTAATGCACTTCCAGCAATAAAAGTTATTGAAAATTTAGCTCAATCTTTCCAAGGCTTGAGTCCAGTTGTTAAATCTCAAGTCGCTGAATTAGTTGGTGGCGTTTATCAGATTAACATTTTAAAAGCTTCTTTGGCGGATCTTTCTAAAGAAAACTCTATATTTGCAGGTGCGACAAATGCTTCTTCAAGAGCCGTTGATGAAGCTATCGTAAAAAATAAAGCTTTAAATGAAAGTTTATCTGCTCTTCTAAGCGAAACCACTGCTAATGTAACCCAATTTGCAACTAAAGTAGGATCTGTAAGCGTTGCTCCCGGTATTAGAAAAATATTGGGATATATAAATGAAGAGCTATCTTCTATTAATGAAAAAGACTCAGAGAGCGTTGGAGCTAAAATTGGAACAGGAATTTTAACTGGTATTACTAATTTTATTACTGGCCCCGGTTTGATAATTGGAGCTTCAGTATTAGGAAAGCTTTTTGCTAACTTTGGTAAGTTTACTGGAGATGCTGCTAAAAACTTATTAGGATTAAATACTGTAGCTCAACAACAAGCCGTTGTACAAGGAGAAGTATCTCAAATATTATCTCGCAATCCTGATCTAATATCTGCGATTATTGCCGGTTCAAAAACTCGTCTTCAAGTAGAAAAAGAAATTAAACAAATACTGGTTGAGCAATCTGCTTTGTCTCAACAAATAGCTGTTTCTTCTACTTCTATTTCCAAATCTTTGATTACAGGAGGATTGGGTGTTTCTCGTTCAGGATCAGTAACTAGAAGATCTGCTGGAGGCTATATTCCTCCTCAAGATAGAATGTCAGAAATCATGACTGCTACTAAAGGTGGTTATGTCGCTGGTAATGTAGTTAATGCTCCTGCTTCTATTGGTGGAATAATGAATACTGCCGAAACAGTAAAATATGTTCCCGGATTTAGTCAGCCATTTATTCTCCCTCCAGCAGGTTCAAAAGCAGCTTCTTCATTAGCTTCTCGCTCAATGAGTCAAACAGGAATTAATCCTTATATGGCTACTGGTTATGTACCTAACTTTGCTCCTACAGTTGAACAGTGGCTTACTGCTGGTCAAGCAAGAGGTCAATATAAAACTGCTGTATTAAATCCAGATGGTACTCTTGGCGGTAAATGGACTAATGCTACTTTAAATGGAGCTTATGATAGCGGAGTTCCTATTGAAGAAATTAGAAGAATTTCTAAAAAACCAGACTGGTTACCAAAACAAGCTGCTTTAGAAAGAGAAGTAGGAAGACAGGTCACTCAACTGCCTCCATATATGGCTCAGGCAGACATGTTAACTTTAGAAAGCCCAGAAATGTCTGGGAAAATAGTACAAAGAGGAAGAGGTGCTGGAAATGTTCCTATTGCTTTTAAAGTTGTTAATCTTAGCAAAGAAGCTTTGCAAAATTCTCAAGTAGATTTAAGATCAAGATCTGATTCTTTCGCTAATCAATTATTAAGTGAATTTGCCAATAGTTTACCCGGAGGACAAAAGGCTACTGAAGAATCAAGAAAAAAATATCTTAATGCCGTTCAAAATCCAGCAGCACAATTTGCAGGAAAAATATTTGAAGCTGGAGTTAATCTTTCAAGAGATTATGTTAGAGAGCCACAAGGTCAAGCTAGAGGAGATTTTGACATTAGAAGAGGAGAAAATATTGCTAAACTTCGTGATTTATTTCCCGGATTTACTAGTCCATTAGGAGACTACAAACTCAGATACGATGACTATAGTGAAGCTAGTTTTGTAAAAAAGATTGAATCTGAATTTGGAGGATTTATTAAAATATTTGAAGATGAGGCAAGAGCAAAAGCTGGTTCAGTAGATATCGCAGCCGAAGCTTCTAAACTAAAAGCTTCTGGAGCTAAAGTCACAGAAATCGTTAAAAGTATTGCTCCCGGTAGCAAAAAGGCTCTTGGCTTTATTCCTAATTTTAATGCTTTATCAAATGCAATAAATAACGAAATGGCGGCAGGTTATTCTGCTTCTCAAATTAGAGTAGGACAAAGTGGTCAATTAAAATCATCATTTAATCCAATTGGCCTAGGAGTTTATAACACAACCGAAGGGACTCTAGAAAATGGAATTTCTTTGGCAAGGAAAGCTGGAGTTAATCCTCAAACTAAAGGGATGGCAGAGGGTTTTATTCCTAATTTTGCTGATAAGTTTGATATTTCAATGGTAACATTTTCACTTATAGCTTTAGGAGGGCAATTAAAATCTTTAGCTGGAAGCTTTAAAGAGATAAATGCTCAAAGTCAAAACCTAATAAAGAACAAGAGAACTGAGGTTGCTGAAAGCGCAAACTCTATTAAGAAACTAAGAAAAGAGGCTCAATCGAAGTTTAGTTTCTCTAATATAGATGCTGATTTAAATGTTACTGGAAGGCTTAGAACTACTGGAGGAAGATTTGCCAATCCAAAACAAATTGCAGAATTTGAAAGCATAAGAGCCAGAGTAGAAGAACAAAGAGCTATAGCTTCAAGAGCTTCCAGAGAGCAAAGAATTGCGTCAGCAGGTTATCTTAATCCTTTAAGTTTAAGAGAGGGAGGGAGATTAAATTCCTTGATTAGGACTTCTGGTACTGGTGCTGGATTAGCAATTGCAGGGGTAGCTAATATTGCAGAACAATTTGTTCCAGAATCAAATAAAACAGGTAGAGCGGCGCTTTCAGGTATTGCAGATGTCGGTCAATATGCGGGTTTAGGTGCTGCATTTGGGCCAATTGGTCTTGCTGCTGGTGCTTTGGTTGGAATTGGAGTTGCTTCTAAAAAAATAGTAGATTCAAAAGCTGAACAAGCTATTTTTGATATTTCTACAAGTTTGGATAGAGTTAAGGAGTCTTCTTCTAAATTTTCTGGAGCATCGCAAACCTATGCAACTTCTTTAGAGAATTTGCAAAACGCTTTGAATGATCCTAAAACTCAACCTCAAGCTTTATTAAAATTCCAAACAAGCATTACTGATTCTCTTGCTTCAATTCCAGAAGAATTCAGAGCTAAGATTTTGGCCGCAGGAACAGATATTGGCAAGGTATCTGAAGCGATTGCTAAGGTTAATAAAGAAATGGCAGATTCTCAAAAGAATTTAGAAAGACAATTGGCAATTACTCAGTTAGTAAATGATAAGACGGGCTTTTTTGCTGGAAGTACTTTGAAGAAATCTGATCAAGAGCAGTTGTCTAGATTATTTACTCAATCTGTAAACCCTCAAAATATTCTCTCTGGCTTTAAGGGTGGCGCAGGAGAATTCGGAAGTTTTGTTAGCGGTCTAAGAAGCCAAGTTTTTAAAACTAGTAACTATGTAGATTACACTAGTAGCCCCGAAAGCATAGACTTAGAATCAGCCCCAAGGATGGTGACTCAAACAGTCATTAATGAGCAAGCTTTAAAAGGAATAAGATCTCAATTAGAGGCTAAAGGAATTTTCGGACCAGAGTTAGCTGCTAAATTCGAAGAGGTTTCTAAGAAAATTAGTCCTGAAAACGTAAATGCTTTATTTGATGCAATTGACGAATTTGGAAAAGGTATTTTTAGTTCAAAGCAAGCTTCAGATAACCTTTTGGCAGTTCAGAAACAAAATATTGAAATAGCAAGAAAAAATGCAGAGACAATAAAAGATTTAAATCAAGCTTATGAAAGTTTAAATCTATCTCTTTCTTCTCAGATTGAAGCTGAGAAAAATAGAGCATCTACTCTTAGAGATTTAAATAAGATACAGGCAGAAGGCTCTGTGCAATTAGCTACTGCAAGAGTAAGAGGTGCTTTAAGTTTGGCTTCTCCTTTTATGAGCGAAAGAGGAAGGGCAGAACAAGAAGCTAATTTAGCAATTACTGAAATACAAAATAAGCAAAATTCTGAAGTAAGAAATGCTTTAGATAAAGGTTTGTCTTCTTTAACAGATGTTATTACAAAGAAGGCCGAAGATATAAGATCAAAAGCTTTGCCAGCAATAACAGATACATCAAAAGGCCCAGATGATATCACAAAAGAATTAAATACTTTCAATAAAAATATACAAGGTATTTCGCCTCTTATCTCGACTTCTCTAAAGGAATTAAGTTCTGGCGGCAATATAGAAGAAGTAAAAAATAAACTAATTCAAGGAATTTCTGAGACAGGTCTTTTCAAAAAACCAGAAGCTGAATTAATCGCAGGAGAGCTACAAAATACTTTTGAAGGAGTTCTAAATGAATTAACTAAAATTACTGAGCAAGGAAAATTTGATTTAGCTATTCAAAAGATAAATTCTGATTATCAAAGAAGATCTTTACAGTTAAACGAAAAGATTTCTTTAGCTGGTGGCGCAGCATCTTTAGGAAGCACTGGTCAAGTTGGAGTTTCTGATTTGTTTGATAAATTAACTGAATTGACTTCTAGCTTAGGGCAAAATGTTAGGGTTGGAAATCCAATAGAAACAGGATCAGGTTTCTTTAAATTACTAGATACTCTTTCTAATCAATATGGAATTAGAGGTGGAGGAGTCGGCGCAGAATTAGCTCCTTTAGAAAATGCTTCTATATCTGCAAGGGCAGGACAAATTAGAAAAGAAAATGAAAGACTTAGAAAACTAACGAACATTAGTTTAATATCTCAAACAGGAACAGGTATTCAAGCTGGTGGAGCTTTAGATGAAGCTTTTAATAAGTTAAATGAAGATGCGGTAAGTATAGCAATCGACCAAGTAACCTCTCAGTTAAAGCTGGAGAATATTGGTACTTATTTTGATTTATTAGCTCAAGAAAGTAAGTATGCAAATGAATTAGCAAAAACTCAAACAGAGATTTTAGCCAAACAAGCTCCTGATATTAATGCAAATTTCGAAAGAATAACTACTCAACAAGTAGGCGCAAAATTAGATGCATTGAATTCTTCACTAAGCGCAGCATTAAAAGAAATAGTTGCCACTCAAAATAGAGTAGAATTAGAAAAAGAGATTAGGAATTTATTACCAATTGCTTCGGTTATTGAAAGAGAAAAAGCTTTGACAGAGATAAAGTCACAAATGGTAAATCCAGATATTCTTTTTGGAGGCTATAGCCCTAGTGGCTCAGGTTTACCATTAGGCGCAAATGATACTGGGCCTTTTAGTCAAGCTGAACAGACGGGTAGAGAAAGGTTGGCTTCTAAGATAAATATACCTCTTGAGAATTTAAACTCTATTTTGGCCAAGCTTTATCAATCTCAAACATCTACCGCCCTTAATATTTCTAATAAGACTAATGCTCCTGCCGCTGCTTCCGGTTTTAGATTTTATGAATTTAATGCTTCGAATAAAAATACCTCTTCAATCACGCCTATAAAGCCTCAAAGCTTAATTGATGCTGAAAAAGCTTTAGCTAAAACGCAAGAAAACATTCAAATTCAAAAGAATAAAAAGATAGAAGAGATTAATAGAATTTATGGAGAAGGCGACAAAGATCTTGCTGATCAATTGTTATTAGAAATGCAAATAGCTGATGAGAGAGAAAAAATAACCGAACGCTTAAAAAAGACTAATGAAGAAGTAAAGAGATTCTACGATTCAGCTTATAGCAACACATTCTTTAAAGAAGAAAGAGCCGCCGTAATGAATAGGCGCATAGAAGATCAAGCTCGACTTGGTAATATTGATTTTGGAGGTATTACTGAAAAGAATACTACTTATAATAGAGCTGATTTTGCCAGAGATACTGGTCAATTAATTGATACTTTTCAAACTGATTTTAAATCAGGAATTGCTAGTGCATTTGGTGAAGCCATCAAAGGAACTAAGACACTTAAGGATGCATTTAGAGATATGTTCCAAGGCATCTTGAATAGAATGCTTGATAAGTCTTTAGAGATGGGAGTTGATGCTTTATTCGCTTTTGGCAAAGCTGCTGCAACTGGCAGAAAAGACGGTGGCTTAATCAGGGGCTATAATTCTGGAGGTATGGTCGTTGGCGGCTCTGGAATGAAAGATGATGTACCTGCTATGATGAGTGGCGGTGAGTTCGTCATCAAAAAGTCTTCTGTTAAAAAATACGGTTCTGATTATTTAAGAGCCTTGAATGGCGGACTTGTTCCCAAATATGCAGTAGGCGGGTTCTCAATGGGGCCATTGCAAAATGAGTTCTTATATGACAATCCTGATCGTCCAACTTCTGGAGAGTTTGCTGTTGATTCTAGACTATCAGCCGCAGCTTTAACTGACGAGAATAATCCTCAAAATAGACTAAGACAAGATCGCTATGAAAAACTTGATCAATACTTGCAAGACAGATCGCAGTATGAGAAAGACAAACAACAAGCTATTAAAAATTATAAAAATCAAGTAAATAGCACTTTCTATTCAGGTCTAACTGCTGCTGCTGTTCAATTGGGTGCTGCTGGTCTTACAGTCGGAGCAGCTAATATGAGAACTAGTGCAGCAGCGTCTGCTGCAAGAGGTCTAGAACCCGGAGGTAACTTAACTCAAGCTCAATTAAATGCTCAATATGCAAGAAATCTTAGATCAAATGGCGGCTATATAGCTAGATTTGCTGGTGGTGGATCAACAGGCAAAGATAATATTCCTGCTTTATTAATGGGTGGTGAATATGTCATGAACAAGAAAGCTGTAGATATGTACGGCAGAGACTTCATGAATCAATTAAATACTGGCACATTGCCTAAGTATGCCAGTGGCGGAATGGTTGGCACAAGCTATACAGCAGGTCAAAATACGCCTGAATCTAGCGTGACCGAACTAGTCGCTGCTCTTAATACATTGAATGAAAACCTTTCCAAGGGCAATGACATCACCCAAGCTGAGTCAGGTAAAATTTCTGCTGCTGGAGCAAATCAAGAATCTGGAATGTCTGTAGTTAATAACATTTCAATTAATGTTGCTCAGACTGGCGAAGTCACTTCTGAAGCTAATGCTACCACTCAAAATGGCGGCTCTAATACAAACAAAGATCAGAACAATATTCAAAACAATGCTAAACTTGCTGAACTGCTCAGAAGCAAAGTCGTTGAAGTATTGGTCGAGCAGAAGAGACCCGGAGGATTACTTTACGCCAGCAGATAATTCTTTAATCTTAGAGTCTATAGTTAGTATAGCCTGATTATAGATTTGCTCTATATTATTGTCTTTGGCTAATGGTAGATTAAGGAAAGGAGTTTTCTCTACCTTTACAATAAATGCTTGATTCAAGTATTCTTTACCCGTAGCCTTATTTAATGTAATGCGGTATCGTTTTATATAGACTTCTCCTGTAAGGAAGTCGTCTTTAATCTTTTCATTTAACATTACAAGAGTAGAAGCGTTTTCTCGCTTTACGTCTAATACAGAAAAAAACTTGAGAGCCTTCTTGTTGTCTTTGCCCAAAATCAAGCTTACTTTTGCGCCTTTACCAGATCCGCCTTCTAATTCTGCTTCAGTAAAATTTTGAGTAAATTTTCCATTGTTAATTAAATGGAGTTCAGTAATACCACCATCACTATTGACAGCTTTAATTTGAAGGACAGCTTTTTGGTTTTTATCTATAGACGATTCAAAGTAAGAATTTTTACCAATAGTTACATATTCATTTACTTTATATCCAGATCCAGATTCAGTAATATCATTAATTAATGCAGCATAGTAAAGAGTAAAATAACAATCAATAGTATCTCCATCTAAAATTAGATCTTTAATTGTACCGCTAAATTTAATTAAAGAATTTGACTCTACAGTAAAAGGCTTGCTGTAATTAATGACAGCAGTTCGCACAACGGAGAACTTCTCTGGGTTGCCAATAATTTCTATTTCTTTACTGGGTTCTATTGTGGACCAGTTTGCTAGGTTGTTAGAATATATGTATTCGTCGCCAAAAGAAAATAATACATCCGTCATATGTTACATTATATTGCCAATCACTGCTTTTACAATAGGATGTTTTGCGCTTTCTGACTCATATCCGCTTATTTTAATCTCTGGATCTGAAATATAACCACAACCTAATTTCTCCATTGTTAAAGAAAGCAATTCTCCTTTTGAGCCTCTAACAGCATGAGCAGAAGCGGTTAAGCCGTAGTTGTATTCGGTTTCTTCAGGAGGAGAGATGGTGACGCAAGGAACTGGTTCTGAGCATCCATATCCGGGGTCAATAATTTGTATATCAATAATATTACAAAAGGCGTTAAACTTGTTTATCTTTTCGCAATCATGAATGTGTTGCATTTCAGTTCTACAAGAGAGTTCTCTTAGAAACTTTTTGTTATTTTTAATGACTTCTGTTTGTTTATTGTTGGGGGTCTCTAGAGAGATAATGAAGTCAATATCAAGCTTCTGCAATAAAGCATTTCTTTTTGCAGTCATTTCTTTAACTTTTTTATCGATGAGATTTTCTTTTTTCCATATAGAGTTTCCATCAGGAAGGAATTTTCTATGCTCTAATATGCTTTGGTCAATGTGCTTTTCTAAAGGTACAATATAGTCTACAACTTCATACTCTATTCCTACAAGCTTTAGGCGATCTAAATTTTCCATCAAGTCGAGAGAAGATTGGAGATATTTATGACTGCCATTTATAAAATATACGATATAGTGTTTCATTTTAGTAAGTTATTACTATTGATAGTTCTAGTGCTTGGATATGGAAATTGTATAATGGAAATAATCTACCGTTAGATCTTGCGGACAAATGTGCGAAGGCTAAATTTTTGGCACTCTTGAATTTCCAGAAAGTTGGATTAGTTATTGATGCATTAGCAGAATAAGAAGAAGCGTTGGTGTAATAATTTGCATAAGGAACATTTTTTAATGTAACCCTAATTACGTTATCGTCTCCCGGTATTATTTGTGTTTTATCTACTTCACTAGCCACAAAATCTTCTCCAATAAAGCAATATACCTTTATAGCTTTTGTCTTGTTAACGTTTCCAATTGTAAAGAAAATAGACAAAGATTCATTTTCTAATACTGGAACTCCAGCATAGAAAGAAGAATTTGCTATACCAAAATTAAACGAATTAGCTGTTTGCTGATTTATAGTATAAACAGTGAAATTGTTTGGTTCTGCATTTATCAGCATTTGAACATTTTTAGTATTGACTCCAAGTTCAGAAAAATTATTTTCAGGAGTAACGTTTACAGCATTAAAAGATGAATTGAGCAATCCGTCATTTAATAAACTATTAAAATTGCTTTTCGCATTTTCTTCAGTATTCGAATTTGAGGCATTTATAGGAATTAGATAAGTATTTGTATAATCAGGAATTAAACTCTTTATATTTCCAGTAAACGTGCTGTTAGTTAATCTTGTTATAGAGATGTCAAAAAACTCTTCGTTTCCTTCGCCAAAAGAGCTATTGGTTATTTTAGCTTTAGACTTAAAGCCATTGGCTGTTTCTGATTCTACTGCTCTTAAAGAAGTAGCGTTCGCGTCAGCAACTAAAGCTCTTGTAAAAATTTTATTACCATTTAAAACATAAGCTCTCTTGCCAGTGGGTATTTTCGGTGATAATGACGCATTTGGTATATTGTCTCTATTTTGTAAAGAGAGTTTATAATAAGCCATAGTGTCGTCTGGATCTGAAGATAATACTCTATCATCTTTAGCTCCTGCTGCTAAGTTTGCGTTTGTAGTAGGCTTATAAATTACGCTCTTTCTAGAAATTGCATAAGCTGGCGAAGGGAGAGTATTTACGCTAGTATCAAATATGTTTTCAGTTAGTATAGTCTTATTAATTGTAAAATGCAGATATCTAGTATCAGCATCTTTCAACACAGACTCTAACGAGAAAGATAATGGAGTAGATGATTCTTGTTTTATAACAATTGGGTCACTAATTTGAGGGTAAATTTTACCTATGTTATTATCTTTATCAATGAAAGAAGAATAATAGTCTAAGATATTTCTTGCTGTTGCTGCATTTGAGTTAAACTGCCAAGCGAACATGAATGAATCTACAGCTATCAAATAAGCATTGTATTGAGTAGAATCAAATCCCTTACCATTGTCATCGCTTAAGTCATTGAAATTAAATATAGATTGGTTATTTGGTATTGTTATAAAGTGAGAGTCAACGATTTCTTTTCCAGTATTATCGTTAACAGACAATGGGCTTCCATCAGGATTGTGATTTATTGAATTCTTTCCAAATTCAAATATATTTTCACTAGGGATTAGTAATAGATAAAAAGCGTTAATAAAAGAACTCGCTGTATCTTGCTGAATGGTGAATTTTAATCTATTTGATCCTTGACTTGTGACAATAGAGTAAGTCGCTCTTGTATCTTTTAAAATTGCATTTAAAGACGTTTTTAAATCAGCGTCTTGATTGTCGTAAGTTACTAGTAAAAATCCATCTACATTCTTAAAATCATTAGAAGTAGATTTCATTCCAACATCTGTAAATGTCATTTTATCAATTGCCAAAGAGAAATTCCTGTACTTAGCAAAAACATTTGAAGTTTTGTAGTTATATATATTATCACTAGTTTGATCTTCATCAAACGTTAAATAGTCTTCCCAGTTTGAAACATTAAGGTACTTGTTGTAAACAGTGCCAAAAGCATCTTTTGTATCTACTTTCTCTGGTATTATTGCTATTCTATAAGGGTAATCAAGATTGTTGAATTTATTTGGATTCTTTATGAATTGCAAGGGGATGTTGAACGACAAAGACTCTGGAGCTTTAATAGATTGAATTTGAGAAGGTGTTGTTGACTGAAAGTATTGTGCTTTCGTTAAATCAATCGGAGAAGTAAAACCGTAAACTTTATTATTCAAAGTGATAGATGAGTTTATGTTTACATCGTCATAAGTAATCGCAACAACTGGAGAGACGAATAATTCATTTGAGTTTTGAGAATTTGAAGCTTCAACATAAGTTAATGGAGAGCTATTATTAATATTTGCTCCATAAATTCTTATAGAACCTTTGATGTTGCTCTTGTCTAGAACAGTGTTTACATAAGATTCATAAATATCGATTGGAACAAATTTAAAATCACTAGAGCTATTTGGGTTAAAGTCTGATCCATAAAAGGCTTTGTTAAATATTTTGAAGCCTATCGTAGTGTCTTTTATAGAAGAGTCATAAAAGATTTCAATCAATACTTTGCTTTGATCTATTACTCCATTAGCCTCTGCAACGCCAAGAGTAAATAATGCTCTTGAAGGGGCAGAAGCTTCTGGTGCTGGTGGTTTTGCTGGCGTGATATTTAATCCAGACTCTATTTGAGCATATTTTAAGTGATACATCTGTGAACCAATTACTGTATAGTTAGTTCCTTCCGTAGACTCTTGTATTCTAAATACTCTATAGAAATCATAATCGCTATCAGTAGATCCATTAAGATTTCCAGAGTTTTCTAAAGCCCAAGTTATTGATTTAGGAGACATTCCAGACGCTCCAGTAAAATAAGATAGTCCAGTTACGTTTAATCCAGAAGCCATTACTGGTGCTAGACCCGTAATTCTAATTGAATCATAATATTGACCAGTAATTAAGTTGCCGCTTCCTACTATGAATGAATTAGTAAGAGGCTTTCTGTAGTCATTATAATCAAGGTTACTGGTAACGATACTGTTTCCTGCTGCGTCTTTAAAACTAGGATCTAGATTATACTTGGGAGAAAGTATGGTTAGCTTATAATTTTGATTTCCAGAAAAGTTAAAATCAAGTTTTCTATCTAGAGTTAGTATTCCAGTAGTTACATTTGTGTCTCCAGAAATGTTAATATTATTTAATCTTCCGCCTACTGTTTTGTATTTTCTATTGTAATCGTAAACTTTAATTACGTCTCCGGGTTTTAAGTATACGCACTCTGGACCAGCTTCAAAAGAAACTGTTTCTGTTTCATTGTATTCTGAAGCCAATAACCATCTGCCAAGTCTTTGAGCTTGTCCTCTGCTTGTGCATCCGAAGGCCGTTAATTCAGTTTCTTTAAATCCAAATTTTCTAACAGCCTCAATATTCTCTACATATTCTACTGCTGGTTTATAGAAATTATTTTTATCAATGTATCTAATATAGACTACAGAATTTCTGTCTTTTAATGATGTGGATTCGTAAGTAAAATTACCATCAGATACATTTGAATTAGTGAAAGAATAAATAGGGGTATCTTCTGGCATATCATTTATAGCGTAAATGAATCCATTTGAATAATAGAACATTCCTCTAAATACAGAAGCCATATCAGACAACACTTTAAGAGCATCGTCTTGTGTTTGCAAATAGACATTACATGTAAATCTTGGTTCTACTCCTCCAAATCCATCTGAGACAAGCTCATCGCAGTATTTAGCTATCTGATAAAGAGACCATTTGTCTACGTCATTTTCTGTAACATAGTTGCCTACTCCATATCTTTTATTTGTTAAAAGATCGTAGAAGCACCAAGCTGGATTATCCGTCCATTCTTTTTCAGTTTTAAATTCTCCATCCCAATAATCATTTGATGTAGAATAAGGTAAAACTCCTACTACATCATAAACAGTGGTTTTCCTAGAAAGACCTTCTGAGAAAAGATTTCTTGCAAATGCTTTAGACAAAGAAAGTCTATCAAAATCAATTTGATTTACTCTAATAGAATCAGCATAGCCTTCTATTTTGCCGCCGAAACCAGCGGGTGATGTAAAGATTTCTATTTGATTATTATTAGTTATGAAATAAGAAGGAATAAAAGGTCCAGTTTTTGTATTTACTGCGTCGTAAATTTGTCCAGCAGCAAGAGGGATAAGCACTTTAACTTCACTCTGAGAAGAGCTTAAACTTACTGAAGTAGAAGAGCCGTCGAATGTTTTATGGTATTCCTGTTTATTGTAGGTATTTAAGGCTTCTTGAGCAAGTGGAGCTATCTGTGCCCTTTGATTTATTTCATTTTGCCAAACAGGATCTGTAGCGGGTCTATATAAAGCTCCAACACAAAGAGTTTGATAAGCAGCATAATTTGAAATATTTATATTGCATTGAATCTGTTTTTCTAGGTTAACTAGAACATCTATCTCTGCATTTAATATGTCTGGGAAGTATTCTTTAGTAAGCCTTCTTTCAATAACAGGAACAAAAGTTGAAGACCTTCCTCCTGTCTGTTGTGTGGCTGAATTAAAATTGCAGTATATATATTTATAACAAGTTTCTGGCAAGTTATTAATATCGCTACTATAGGAAGTGTCTTCTTTAAAGCTTACTGCTTTTACTAAATAAAAATCTTTTAATTCTTGTGCTAATGCTTTTTCGTTTCCATCAGCCGTTGCTCTTCTGACTGTGATGTAGTCATTAGTCCAAGTCCTATCTGATATATTTATGTTATTTACTCTACTTGCATTTGTGGTGTACGATATGCTTGGTTTTACTACTTTTGGAAGTATATAGAAACTAATTCTTGTGAAATTTTCTTTAAGTTTGGTTGTTGAATATTTCGCTGGATCTAGGGCTTTTGTTATGGTGTAATTTTTGCTTTCATTTGGAGAAATAACTGTAAGTATTAGACTTACATTTTCTCCAGATATAGTCATAGAAAGATTAAACTGATTACTTCTATGAATTAGAGTATAATTTCCGTCTCCAATGCTTCCTAGTTTAATAAAGAAATCGCAATAAAAACTGCAAAATCCTTGATCTTTTAAAGAAAAGTTTTGTGGGGTTTTCCAATTTTTCCAATATCTCTGAGGCATTAAATCAAATTCATAATAATCCGAAGTAGCCAAACTGCCTCCAGCATAACTATAAGCCTTTGTTCTTTGTCCATTGGCGCATAGAGTTTTAAGAGGCATCTTCAAATAAGTGTTTGATGCTACATTAAGAACGTTTGTATTATATGATCCAGCTACAGATGTAGAGTAAGATAGATTGCTAGAAATTAGATTCCATTTTTTATTTAGCCAATTTCTTATCTTGATTCCATCTGATTTTGATAAAGCTTTATTGTAAACCAATATTTCAAAAACAGTGCATCTACTTGTACTCGCTGAAGAATTAATAGCTAAACCTTTTGGCGCAGCTACTGCATTTATAGGTCTTACAAAGTAGTTAGTATTTTGCCAGAAAATATTTACATCTTTTAAATTACTTACGCTTGTTCCTACGATATAGGTATTTGTATCATTGGCATCATTCCAATAATTAGAACGATTAAATTGATAAAAATTAACAGGCATTACTCCATAGATTTGACTACCTACGGTAAAAGCATTATTAAATTTACCATCAAACCCCAAAACAAAAGTATTTTCCAAACTATAAGAAGAAATTATCCTATTCCTTTCTGTGTTAGTTGCGCTGTCGTGCCATTTACAGACAGCAAATACAGTATAGTTATTACTAGCGTCAGCTAATGGGCTTGTTTCAGTTTGGTAAACGAATCTTGCTTTCTGAGTGGTCGTAAATGAAACACCATAAGTTCCATTCGGGCTTTGCTCTGAATATGTTGATCCATATGTTGGCTTGTTAGCACTTCCATTTGGAGATGCGTAAGTTCCATTTCCTAAAACGCATTTTATAGTTGATCCAGCTACAGTATTGGGCCAATTAGTTACTGATCCTGTTGAAGCAGTTAAAGAAGCGTTACTTGCGTCAAACTGAGCAATTAGTCCATCTGTAATTGGAGGATTAACATTGTCTGAATTTGTATATACATTGTTTTCTCCAATAAAGAAATCTGTTGTGATTACTTTATCAGTTTTAGCGAATGAATTAGTGGCTGTAATTGAAAGTGGAGTTGTATTTCCATAGGTTTTTGTTATTGGATCATAATTAGCAGGAACCTTAACCTTTAATAGTTTAACATCATAAGATCTTTCTGGAATCTTTGAGAAATACGCAGCATTAAACTTAGAAGTTACAATAGCAGAATTTGTATATCTAAACGAAGAAGAGTATATTTCAGTAATGCTTTCTAGATTTATAAAAGAAGCTCTTGAAGAATAAGTATCTTCTGGAGTAATCTTTAATACTGATATATCCCAACCTAGCCAATTTTCATTTTCGCTCAATGAGAGAAACTTGGAAGAGGTATCAAAAATAATTTGTTTAGAATATCCTTGAGTGATTTTTCCTTTCGACTCTAGTTCGAATATTTGAGGGAAAGTGTCTACTGTGACAGTTAAGTCTTTAGAATCGTCAATTACTTTGGCTTTGTCTGAAATTAGATCAAGCACTGCGGAGTTGCTATTATAGCCTTCTTTATAAATTGGAGAAATTCTAATTCTTATTTTAAAGTTATGGCGGATTACAGAACCTACGCCAGCATCTAACGTTTTTCCATTAGTTAATTCAACATCTCTACTTGTTGGATCTAATGTAAATGTACTGCTGCTTTGATTAGCACTTGTTACTCCTTCTATTTTTAAAGTGCCTTCTGATATTGGTTTTAAATCCTGATATTTTAAACTGACATAAAGAGAAGAAATTCTAAAGTTAAGAGAAATCTTTTTGCATTCCCTATTTAAAATGCGATAAGTTCTTTGATAGTCAAGAGCTTCGTCTTCAGTTGAAGCCAGTAAATTTGGACCTCTAAGCCTCTCTCCTATTGAACGAATATAAGAAACATTGTCAAACTCTCCTCCAGATGAAGTCCCTTCTGGGGTTCCATTGGTTGTTTGAATGTTTATTTGCTGGAAGTTGTATTTATCTTGGCTGTCTAAAAGAGGGGTTTGATTCCATTGAACTGATCTTAAATATTTTGATTCTCCATCGCTGCCCACAACTGATGGGTATTCATTATAAGTAACTTTTTTAAATCCTAGGTCTCCAACTTGACCCGAAAAGCTATATTGCCCCTCAAGAAGACCTCCAATTGGTCCTTCTGACAAAAGGTCTTTTACTTTAGCGAATTGATATACGTTATAAGTAAGTCCATCATATACAAATCCCTCGGCATCTTCAAATGCAGCAGTTGGTGCTGGGGCTGTACTTGCTCCACCTCCACCAAAACCTTTTATGTATTTAAAATCTTCAAGATTGTTCATTTTATATATTATTTATTTGGTCTTTTACGTCTGCTGCCGTTGATTTATTATCTAGTTCAATATTATTGACAGATATTTCAACTGTCTGAGATCCTATTTTCATTCTGCCATAACCAATTGGAACTGGACCGCCTTCTCCAAGAATGTTAGAAGGTCCATCAAATAAGTAGTTTGGCTTGCTGCCATCTTCTTGGATTTTTCTAAAATCATCAAATTTTGGAGGTGACATCATTAATAACGTAACACCTGTTACGGCTAATCCTATACCTGCTCCAATTAATGCTCCTGACAAAGTTGCGCTTGCTGTAGCAGATAATCCAAGCCCAAATCCAACTGGCGCAAAAACGCCTGTAGCTATTAATAAAACGCCAAGAACTAAAGCTAAGACTCCTTTTGTTGTGTTATTTCCACCGCCACCAGCACCCCTAATAATTGGAACGATATCTAAAGTTTCTAGCTTTTCATTAATCATCACTAATTCAGAATTAATAATAGAATCTGGCTTCTCTAGAGAAATGCTTTCTGGATTCATTATTTCTCTTTTGTTAACAATGACTTTATATTCTACGCTTTTTTCTGCTGCTCCTATTAGATATTTTAAGAGCTTACCTTTAGACAAGACCTGAATAGCTCGCAATGCTTCCTTTATGGAATTTACTTTTAAATTCCAACTTTCTCTTCCTACTTGTTCTGCTATTTCTCCGTGTAAGGTAATACTAGTCATAAAGGTGATGCCTCATTATATGAATTACCCATTTTTTGTGTTGGTTAGAAAGCTTTTCGACAAGAGAATACTTATTTCCGGGGTGATGCAAAATAGTGTCTTCTCCAAGATAAACAGCACAATGTATTGGAAAATTACAAGCTTTTGTTTTCATTATTAGAACGTCATTCTTTTTAAAATTAAAAACTTCTTTAAATCCGTTGTATTCAAAATACCTCTTTAAGTAATCATCTTTTTCTTTTAACGCATCAGCTTCATCTATAAACCTCTTGGTCGCCATTTCATTGTATTCTTCTTCAGATACAGACTCTTTTAGAACTTCTAATTCTGGGCATAGATGGATATTTAAATCATGGCAGAAATAATCTTTTACTAACCAAAGGCAATCAGCAAATCCTAAAAGAAAAGGTCTTTTAGTGTATTGAATTTTGTATCCATTGGGATAATAGATATGGAAAGTCCCGCTCTGTTTATTATAAACTATACAAGGCAAACCTAGTCTTTCCGAAACAATTATATCTGCGTCAGAAATAGAATCAAAATTAATATGGGAATGATAATAAGCCGCAAAATTAGACTGGCTATAAATATCCATCGCAAATTCAGTAGCTGAATTAATGAGATTATCTTTCTTTTGTACCTCTAGTCCATTATCTGTATGTACTAAAACGCCACATACTTCATTATTAGAAGTATTAGCGTGTTCTATGATTTTATTTTTAAGCTCTTCTGTTAGCATAATTGTTTACTCCTTGCAAAACAATAGATTCTTCTCTTCTCTGCGTCTGTTAGTTTTTCTATTACTGACTTTTTATTTCTTGGTTGATGTAGGATATAACCTTGTTCAAGGTAAATACCAAAATGAGAAGGATAGTTGTCTAAATACTTGAATACAATAATATCATGTTTTTTAGCGTTTTCTATGCCTTCTATTTTAATAAAGTTTTCTTTTTCAAAAAACTTATCAAAGTCATCTGATTCACAAAACGCAGTCAACTTGTTTTTAACAAATTCTGGATAGTTTTTGTCCCAATCTGCACCTCTTTCGTAATGAAAAATCTTAACTCCAAATTCTTCATTATAGTAATTTTCTACTATTGATAAACAGTCAGATTGATTTATAACAAAGTTTTTATTTATGTATTTATTATAGTAGTTTTCTGGAGAATATTCTTCAAAAGAGTCTTTTTTTAGTATATAGACTACATTCTTTAGATTAAGCTTATGACTTATTTGTTTGTCTAATTCTGAAAAAGAGTTATTTTGTATGCAATGTGAATGATAAATTCCAGTAATTCTGCCATTCATCGTTGCTTTCAAGTAATCCATTTGACATACAATGAATTCATTTTCTTTATCTTGAGCGACATTCCTGCATGGAAATGCTTCTAGGATATTTTTTCTATTCAGCACTAAAAGACCGCAGCATTCTTCAGGATTTTCCTTTAGCGCGTGTTCTTTTATTTTTGCTTTTATTTCATCCGAAACCATTACAATGCTCCTCTATTGTAATTAGATACTCCATAGAATCCGCCAAAAGGTAAAGCATTTTCTCCAAATCTAATCTTACATCCTTTTATACTCTTAGAGCATTGGTCAGCTATCCAGTATTGTCCATTTGGAGGAGGGATATTCATGGGAACGTTTGTCTTGGCAACAAAATAGAAATTAATATTTTTCTTATTAATAACTACTACGTCGCCTTTGTTATAAGTTGTTGAGAGTTTCCAAGATTCTATTTTATTGGTTCCTACAGTTGTGCCAGAAAAAATTGGCATCTTTGAGATTATTTGGTCGTCTTCAGTGGCGCAAACAGGAGCTTTTTCTCCAGTAGAATCGCTTTTATTTGGTATTGGAGTTATAGTGCCATGAGTATCTTCAGTTAGTTTTTCTTTATATTCATAGAGACAGCCTTCTCCTCTATATTGCCAAGGACAAATATAACTTAATACTCTTCGTTTAGGAAGTTTGGCTCTGTCTAGATCTATAGCACTTGATAGCTCAAATTGAATACTATTTTTGTTTTCAGAAGATTTTCTGTCAAAATAATAAATATCTCTAGGAAATTCGCAATTAGGATCAGGATCAAATCCTTCTGGTATTATAAGTCTATCTGGCGACAGGGGAGAGGTTCCGTCGTTTTGATAGAAATTTGATCTGTCAAGAAATTTAGCAAATGTTCTAATTCTAGTAAACTTAGCTCCAATTAAATCTCCAAAATTAACAGTTCCTCTAAATAAGCTAAACACATCAAGCATATCATCAGAAAAACTGATCTGAACTTTAGGCTTAGGAAATACGCCTCTTGAAGCTATTTCAAAACCCTCTGTAGAAAGTGGAGCGGGTAGATACGCATTTCCTTTCCAATAAATAATATTCCTTCCAAGCTTTAAATTATTGTGGAGGCGAATTACCCTATAATTAAAAACACCAGTTTCTGCTCCCGGCAATGATATTTGAAAATTCTTAATATTAACTACAAACTGAGAAGCAGTATCAAATCCAATTTCAGTTAAGTCCACTTCAAATAAAGAAATTATCGAAGAAGGCTCAAGAGAAAAGAACTCTCTGTTTACTTTTAAAGATGAATCTTTGTCTTGTTGAGTAGCCATAGGATTATGCTGGTACTTCTTCGAACGTAGCCTTTATGGAAAAGTTATTAAAAAATGGATTAGATGAACTCCATCTTCTACAAACAAATAGTTTGGCATCGGTTGACGCAACCGAATAAGGCGCAGATGGGTAGTAAATGAAAGCTGTTTTCGCAGATCTAGCACTTAAAAAGTGCAGTATCGCAGTACATTCATCTAGAGTTAATCCATCAAAGTTCAATTCAAAATTAAGAAGATTAAAGTTTATTTGATCGCTAACTCTCTTTTCGTATCCATCTCCGTATTTTATTACATTAACTTTGGGATCAAAATTTGCTTGAGTTTGATAAGAAGGCTTCCAAATAAACAAAGGGTAGTCTTTCTTGACGACTGGGTGTTGAAAATATCCTCCCCAGTAAGCATCAGTATTAGAGATTACGTTAGAATAGACTGGAGGATTATTTGTGGGTACGCCAGCTTTGGCATAATAGTATCGATTATCTGTATACACAATAATGTCATGCTTATTGTATGCGACAGAATTGCTCCATGAGCTAATATTAAAAATTGAACTAGACATACCTTTTACCTTTTACCAACTTATTATTACACTTTTTTGTGTAAATAATAAAATAAGATGGCATTATCTCGACTAAATAAGCAGAACTTGGATTTTTACTTGAATCAAAGCCAAGTTCATGGCGTTCAGGACATTCAGGCTTCCTATCAAATGCCAGTTCAACATACCAAATATCTTGGTATGAATAGCAGCTTTTACACTCCAGAAGGAGCAAAGACTGCCAATTTGTCTGTAACTAGTTTATTAACAACGTCTAATGATTTTCTTGGTTGCACAGGTGAGGCTGGAAATTATGGCTTCGTAACTAAGAAGACTAATCCTAGTTCTAATATATTATTTGGATTTCAAAGTGGATATTTAACTTCTTATACTTGTGGTGCCCAAATCGGAGAAGTTCCTACTGTTAGAGCAGATTTTCAAATTTTTAATGATGCTGGTTCAATTTCTTCGGCGGGTTCTTTTAATCAAACTAGCTCAACAGCCTTGGTGAACTCAAACACTATTGATATAGGAATAAATGATTTCGCAACGAATAGAGTTAATTCTTTTAATCTAAGTATTGGAATTAATAGAAATCCAAGTTATTACCTAGGCTCTTCTACTCCTTTTTCCGTTAAAAGCATTTATCCTCTTGAAGTGAGTTGTGATTTTAATATAGCTCAGGACAATTATGTGCTTCAAAAGCTGTCTGATTTATCTTATAACTTAAAAAATATAAGTAATTTTTACATTAACACTAAAGATTTTAATGGTAATTCAGTAAATTTTAATTTTGGAAATTCATTATGTTATTTCATTGATGTTTCCGAAGACTTCTCCGCTAGTGTAAATTCTCCTGTAGGAATAACGGTAAGGTATAGAGGTTATCTGAAATAAGGCAAAAGGATGAAATATTTTAATGAGTGTGAAGTAGTATTTAATTCGCGTTTTGGGTCAGGACTAGTTCTGGCTCAGAATACTTCTATTGGAGTAAATAGAAGTATAAATTCTACTTATGTAATCGGAAGACAAAACTCATCTCAGATGTTTAAAACTAAAGCAGATGAGACTAATGTTGAGTTTACTTATTTTCCAAATATCTCTGATCCTATATATAAATGCTTTGATTATATAAAAACAGGGATTTTTACTGGCAGCTTTCCTGAAGCAGTTGTTCCTGTTCAGGTTGTTTTGGCAGGGGTAAGTGGGTCTTTTTATCCTTCTAGGTATTCATTAACAGTAAATCCTAATTCAAAAGTGCAAGCTTCTGTTTCTCTTTCTAGTTTTTCTAATCTTTCTGGAAGTCTTAATGACAAAACTGCAATTAATAATTTAGCCAGTGGATCAGGCATAGCTCATTCGTGGAATGCTAAAGTCTCAGGAACAGCCGCTCTTTATAATGTTTTAGACTTCAACTACGGCATCTCTATCAACTGGAATCCAATTTATTCAGTCGGTCAACAAAGGCCAAGACAAGTTGATTTGTCCGCTGGAGAAGAAACGTTTGATTTTACTGTAGAAAATTTTAATTCAAATTTCTCTAATGCAGACTTATCAACAGCAGAAAATGCTAAGATAAACATAACTACTTTTGGCGGTCAATCAATAATGATTATCAACACTTCAGGAAGCAAGATTGACTCTTCTAATCTATCAATTAATATTGACGATTTCGCTAAAAATAAAATATCATTAAAAAGGAGTTTCTAAATGTTTTTCAACTATAAAAATTGCACATTTAAGCTAAGTGGCGTAGACATACTAGCCACTAATGTAAATATGTCTCTTGATTCAAGTAACACTCCTGTTTATAATGAAGAATTTAAAAAGAACTCTTATACATATTCTCCAGAAGATACAGTAGATACAAGTTTTTCTATTTCTTATTATTTAACTGGGAAAGATTTCGTTAAGGAATATCTTTTAGGCGCAAATTCTGAACAGGGTATTTCTGGAAATTTTTGTGGCCTATATTTCCAAAGTGGTTACGTTACAAGCTATTCTATAAAAGGGTCTCCAGATTCTTTAGCTAAAGTAGATCTTGAGCTTAAAGTTTTTGAAACATTAAAAGGCTCTTTTTCTCCTACTACCCCGGCCAATCTGCCAGAAATTACGCCGTTAAATTTTTCAAATTTTTATCTGTCTGGAAATCTAGATGGTACTGCTTTTGATTCTAACGGTTATAATTTTACAAATTTTAGCTATCAATACCAAAGAGAGGTTCAGAAGTACAATAAAGAAGGAGCTTCTACTTTTGACCAAAGCGGCAGAGCTTATCTTGGAAAGAGGTCTCAATCGGTTTCTTTTGAGATAGATAACTTTAACGTTTCTCTCCCATATTCTGGAGTTCCTTGCGACTTTTATATTTCGCTTCAAACAGGAGCAGTTCCTCTTGATACATTGTCTTTTGCGGGAATAATTTCCTCTAAAAGATCTTCTGTTGAGTCTCAAGGATACATAAGATCTGAGTTCTCTTTAAAACAAGACTTCTCACATTTTAGGCCAGCAATAACTGATTTCACTCCAAGAGTTATATTGCCCGGAGCTACCGTTACAATAAATGGAAGTAATTTTATAAACGTTAAAAGGATTCTTTTTGGAAATGTAGAGGCAGCTTCTTTTACTCCAGTTTCTACTTCTTCACTTACGGCAGTTGCGCCCACATCATTAAAAGGTGCTGCTGCTATTTTCATAGAGACAGAAGAGACGACTTCTTCTTCTATTTTTAACTTTAAAACAAGTGTATCTGTTAATGATATAAGATTATCTACGCAGTTTCAAGGATTATAATATGCCAAGCTACAATACAGGTTTAATAAATCAAAAGATGCGCGTCACGGGCGCGGGTCTTTATGCAGTAAGCGGATTGCAGCTTCCCGGTGCTGGCTTCATTGATTTTTCTTATTACGATGCTTCGCCAGAGTATATCGAATTTAACGTTCCAGAAAACATAGCCTTTGGTCAGGCTAAATTTTATTTTATTACTGGAACTTCAGTTTCTTCTCCAATGTATGTAAGTGGAGTAGACTTTTTTCCAATACCAAGATTAGATGCCATAATACCACAAACACAAGAGGTTGGTCAATTTGTTGCAGTAAGTGGAAAATCATTAAGTGGCGTACAATATGTATCCTTTAATAATATCACTGGAACAAATATCTCTTATCAACCAGATAGTGGCGTTCTATTAGTTAAGGTTCCAAGTGGTTATACAACAGGTCCAATTAGAGTTAGCGGTTACAATAATACTGGAATAGTTTCCGCAGCTAGTGATTTTAATTTCTATGGTCGCATTTATATAAGTGGATTTAGCGATAATCTGCCATATGAAGGAGACGTACTTAGAATATCTGGAAATAATTTTAACTTGTCTTATGTAAATCAAAGCTACTTCCCTGTCAACTTTACTACTTCTGTAGACAATGGAGTTACTGGATTTGTGACTGCTCCTTTTACTGGAGGTGGAGATATTATTTCGGGCGTTGTTCCTGTAAATGCTAATGCTGGATTTGTAACAATAAATTCAAAAGATGATACTACTTTCACTTCCAGAAGTCAAATAACTGTTCTTAAAGCTCCTGTTGTATTTAATGCTTTAAATTACTATTTAAATTCTGGACAATCTAATGTTGCTATCGGTAAAAACTTTAATTACGCTACTGGGATTACTCTAAGCGGACTAAACTATAGACAACCAAAAACTATATTAAATAGCGGAGTTAGAAGTTCTCAAGTTGGGCTTTTTGGTAGATCTTTGTTGTTTAGTGGGAATTCTTATTTACAAATTCCTTCTCCTTCTGGTGGTGATTTTAGTTTTGGAGTAAATCCATTTACTATAGAATTTTCAGTTAATCCATTGCCATACACTTCAACCCCAAGAATTGATATGTTCCAAGATATGGGATGGGATGGAAATGGTTTTTATTTTTATAAAGCTGCTGGAAGTACTAATTGGACATTTTACGCTAGTAATGCAGCTAAAGCAAATATTGCAACTTCTTTGATACCAGCAAATCAATGGACAAAAGTAATAATATCTAGAACTTCTGCAAATGGTGATACATTTGTGGCAATAAGTGGCACTAATAGACAATCTTATTCTACTGTTTCTACTGGAACTCCTTATGCAATAACAGCGGGTAGTGGTTTATTTATTGGAACTCATAATACGGGTTCTTATGGAGCTTATGGAGTAAATCCATTTTCTGGATATATAGAAGATTTCAGAATTATTAAAGGTGCTGGATTATATAGTTCTATTGGTCAAGTAATGACTGGTTCTGGATTATTTGATACTCAAAATACAGTTATATTGCTGCAAGGTAATTATTCTGATTATGATTATAGAGGAGATAGGACTCAATTATCTAAGATTAGAGAAATATCTGGTTATGTAGAAGACTACAATTATGGGCTTTACAACAAGGTCTTCTCAATTTCTGCTTTTGTAAAAAACTCTGTTGGTTCTAGTTTAACTTTCACTGGTACAAATGCTGATGCTGGATGCTACGATATTACGATAAAAAATTCTGGAGGAAGAGACTTCTTGTTTAAGAATTTTGAAATAATAAAAGCAGATCCAATGATAAAAAATGTTTCTACATTTGAAAATTACATTGGCGGTTAAGTAGAAATCATTGGTCACAATATGTATCCAGAAACGCAAATTCTTTTTCAAGACACTGGAGACGCTAATTCACTAATTGAAGCCACTGAAAATTCAAATAGTTACTCTTATCAATCAACTTTTAGAAATACAAAAGATTTAACTATTTCTAACTCCGTAAGGATAAGTAATAACACATCAAAATATGATGACAGAAGCTTCTTGTTTTCTGGAAGCCCCGGACCATACATTAAGTTTTCTATTACTGGTCGATCTCCAAACATTCCTTTAAGTTATGGAAACACTTTCGCAGTGGAATTAGACTTTAGACCATTGGCTAGTTTTTCTTCTTCAGATAAAAAATTCTTGATAGGTAGTCAAAGTGGATTAAATGTCTTTGTCACTTCTAATCAATTAGTCGTATCTGGTATTGATTGGGATGGATTTAATTCAAGCTTTTCTGGACAAATAAATACAAACGACTGGAATCGACTTTCCATTTGCAAGAGTTACTTTAATAGAAGCAGTATTAGTGGAAAGATATTATTGAATGGGGCACCAATTAATTTATCTGGAAGTAGTTATAATTTGAACTTTGCTACTTCTAATCTTGATTTTAGTTTAAATGCCGATAAGAGTTTAAGTAATACAGTTTTTGATATTTATATTGGAAGAGATTACGCAAATACTTCTGCTAATTACTGGAGTGGTTATATAGATGAAGTTAGAGTCGTAAGAGAAAATCCTTATCAATATTCTAATTTTGCTCCTATTAGGAGAGCTAGAAATAATTCAAATACAGAAGTTTTAATTCATGCGAATGCTGGTTTGATAGACGACAATGTTAGAACTTTTGGTTATTTAAGCCTTAATACTCCTAACTTATCTTCAACTAGAAAAACTAATTTAGTATTAGATAACACATATTCTAGAATTACTGGTGGGTTTGATAAACAATTCACATTCCTTAAAACTCCAACAATAACAGGAATATATCCCGCATTATTAACCCAAGGTCAACCAGCAACTGGATACGGAAGCGACATATATTATGTAGGCTCAATTAACATAGGAAGCTATCCTGTTAGCAATTATACTATATCTCAAGATGGTTCAGAGTTTTCCCAAAGAATAGTGTTTACTGTTCCTGATTTTGCTCAAAGCGGCGATTCTCTTTCTATCAATTCTAATTACTATAATTATACTTATCCAAGCGGTTTGCCTATAGCAAGCGGGACTCTTGTTGTAGATGGATTTTCTCCAATAACTGGAGCCACGAATACTTTAATTACTCTATCTGGAAAATTCTTAAATACAGTTACTTCTATAGAACTAGGTAGACAAGACGGTGCTTACAAGGTAATTACGGCTTTTAGAAGACAAAGTATTAGCGGATTAAGCTTTTATATCCCTCAAGTTTATGATATTGCTGATGGGCCAATGGTTGTGAATGGTAGCGCAAGAGTAACAACAACAGATTCTTTAACTTTTGTTAATCCTATCATTTCAAAAATTATTCCTACTTCTGCTTATTTTAATGATTCGATAACTCTGTCTGGTAGCAATTTAAGCAATCTTGATTTTTATGGTATTGGATTTAATAATGAAATAATAAAATATCCTCACGTTATTGCTCCTTCTTCAACTGGGGCTTTGATAAGAGTACCAAGAGACGTAAAGAAAGGAGTTTTTAGATTCTTTACTTCTGGAACTACTGCCGAAATAAAAGGATTTTCTCCTTCGTTTAATCCAAGCACAACTGTTTCTGGTTCAAACGCTGATACTTATAGAACTAGAGATATTATATTAGTTACAGGAATCAATGCTCATAATTTTCAAACAAGAGATCTTTATATTAGTGGATTTAATAATCTAACAAATAAAACAGGTCAGTATTTAATTTCTCAAGCAATGTCAGTTGCTGACATCTCTACCCTTTCTGGATTAGCTCAACCTTATACTGGATACTCTATTCTTTCTGGAAATTTAAATATTGTATCAGATGTTTCTTCTCAAATACCTGACTTAGGATTGCTACTCAGTGGTTCAGATACTATTGGCATTGGAACCACAGTAAGTTCAAATAGTTACATAACTTTAGATGGATACGTTGGAAGTGGTCAGATATTCTTCCAAAGGAATAGTTTTGATGCAGATAATATGTACAAAACTATCACAATTAAAGCTCCATCTATTTCTACTTCGCCTTTAAATATTCTAACAGGTACATATAGATCACTAATTACTTTAACTGGCGAAAATCTTAATTATGTAACAGGAATTAAATTTGAGGGAGTTGGCACTCTTGCTAGAGGAGCTTCTGGAGCAATAGCTACGTCTTTTCCTTATTTAGCAGCCAATTATAAATCAGGAATAACAGTTGTAACTGATTCTAGAGACTTAAATAGTAGCGTCATTTATAAAGATTATGGTCAGTTAAAATTCTATCCTCCATCAATGGCAGGAAAGAATTTGCATGGTAAAGACGTAGAAGACATAAGGCCAATCTCTGGAATGTTTTATCTCCAAACTTATTTAGGAGAAGAGTATCCTGTTACTGGTAATTTTAACTATATTCCATTTATCTCAATTAATGACGCTTATCTAAATAATAACTTAACATATAGACTAGATGGAACAACTCAGGTTAGCGGATGGGACGGCTCTGTTATTACTTTCAATGGTGAAGGAGTTAGGTATTTAACTGGCGTTAATTTCTTTACAAAAGTCAATGGAGTAATAGTAGAAAATTTCCCAACAGTTTTCCAGTTTAATAAAAAACGTGCAAAGATAGACTTTTACAACGCTCCCGGAGGAATCATTACAGGATACTCTATTATTAGCGGAGGCGCAGGATACACGGCGACTTCGATAGGAATGAATCTCGCTACTAGCGCAGGTGGAACTCCAACTATAAATGCAATAGTTTCTTTTATGCCTCCTTATGTAGGTCAAGTTACAGGAATAGATATATTGTTTAATCCAACTGCGCCAACTCAAGATTTTTGGACCGGAAACAACGCTATTGTCCCTTTGCCAAGTTCTGGATTTATACTAAGAAATCCTCCTTCAAACTTAATTTTTTCTGGAGATAACTTCGCTACACAAAGTGGAGATGGTTCTAAATACTATGCTTATTATAGCCCATCAGTTACATTCCCATTGGATAACGGTTTCGTAGTTGGTGAAAAACTAGACATGAGATTAGCTAACTATGGAGCAGTTTATGAAACAAATGATCAACCATTTTTAACTATTCAAAATCCAAATAACTTCGCAAGAATAGCTGACATCATCTTAACTGGTAGCCAATACGTTGGAGAGAATAACTTAACAGTTGGATACGATGAAATTTATTCTAATAATGATGCAGATTTCAATGATATTGACGTACAGCTAAAAACCTCAATCCTTTATCCCACTGGGTATAACGGAAAGAGGTTTATGCTTACTACAACAAAGCCTTCCAAGAATGGAAGGTATTTAAGAGTAGACTTTTCTACGAAGATCCCTGCAACAGGAGATTATGTAAATCCAAATGATCCAATTGATTCTAAATATTTGAAACTAAGAATTGAAACAATTAATTCGCAAGCTTCTCTATTTAAAGGGTTAGGAACAGTTAGCTCTTCAAATAAAATATTTGCAGGTTCAGTAGGAGCAGGTTCAAGCTCCCCCGGAATAGGGACTTCTTAGTTACTTAAGCTTTTGAATTCTTTCAATCAATTCAAAGATTTTAATCTTTGGAATGTCAGCTATTGACATAAGAGAATCAGCGTTAGTATAGTTTTCTTTAATCAATTTTTCTTTAAGCTTCGTGAAAGTAACGCTCTTCTCTTTCATTACTTTTTCAAGAATAGCATGAGGCTCAAAGATTGCTGAAGACTCGGCGGAATCATCAACAACATTATTCTTCGACTTGCCAATTTCATCTTGACCAACGATGTTAATCTTTAAGAAGTTTCGGACGCAGCGAATAAACGCTCTATTTTCGGCAATTGGACCCAAGAAATGACGAGCAAAGTCCTTAGTGTTACCGGGAGAAGCATCTCCAATAGAAGAAAATGTAATACAATTTCCTTCTGTTTCGTAGTTTGAAATCCAGTCTATTTTACAAACTGCTACTACATAGTCTGAACTTGGAGAGGTTACGGTGTAATCAACAGAGTGAAATCCTCTAAGTTGTGCTACATATTTAATTCCAGCTAGAAGAATGAGTAGATCTTTATCTTCTAGCTTAGTAACATCAGTTTCATTGGTCTTATCCCTGTTTGGAACAAGGAATTCTGGCTTGATCATTTTTCGCCAGTTAATAGAACCGTCATCATTAAAGTGATATTCTACACCTTCAATGAGACCTTCAGAGGAACGAACAAGTTTCTTTACAGTATTCACATAGATATACTATGCCGAAGCTGCGGACTTATCAACTCTAAAAATCCAGAAATTCTCAACCTCTTTCCAGAACTCTGGACAGTCGATAACGGGTTCAGCAAGCTGCTTTGCTTCAATTCCATTTTTTAAAGAAGATTCACTCAAGTAAACTTTGCCATTACTAATTAATCTCTTGTTTGATTTATAGAAAGCGTTGGAAGTATATTCGATGCCAGTTTTCTTTTTTAGATTAATTGGCATTTGAGTAATGTACTCTTGTTCAAGGTATTTAAGTTTAATTTCTTCTAATTCCTTGCCTTCTAAATAAGTAAACAATTGATAAGAAATATTACTAGATGCTAAAAAGTCTGCAAATCCTATGTTGTTGTTTTCTTTGATTTCGTAAAAAATTCTTCCAATATTATTTTTATTGTTGATGATAATATTTGGATCGATGGGTTTATCTGTTATTATAAAGCATTGACAAACTTGAAGCTGTTCATTGAGGAATTTCTCGTTATGCTCCAAGTCCATTCTAACAACAATATTATTAGAATTAAACTGTTTTGGATTTACAATTTGATTAGGCACCATTTCTAATCTCATGTTATTGTATTCGGTGCCAAAATAAAGGGTTTGGATAGAGTTGCTATGAGGAATGCCTAGCAATTTTAGAATACTGTTAGCAATATGCTCTGGCTTTATTGAATTGATTGTTTTGGGATTCTCCTCAAAAGAAAATGTTGGCTTGTTGGTCCTCTTTGGTTCAAGCAAAATATGGTCTTTGGGGTCTCCAAAAAAAGGCTTTACGCAATTGATGTAATTATTAGAATATAATGCTACAATCTTTTTGCCATAGCCAGATGCGATATGAGTAGGGAAACTATCTGCTCCAAAATGAAGAAGCGAGTTTTTTAGAACGAAAGCTGTTTGATTAATATTTGTTAACCCAACAAAGCTTAGAACGTCGCTATAAACTTTTTCTTTCTCTTGCCCAAGCTGAATAATCTTTATTCCTTTTTCATTTAAAATAGGAGAAATAAGATTAACTACTTCCTGCCAATAATCATAAGTCTTTGAAGGCTTAGAGCTTGGATGGAAAGTAACATACTTGTCAGCGGTAACAGGAAAAAATTTTTCGTAAATATAAGGCTTCTTAATCTTAACTCCAGAAGCTAGAGAGTATTGCTCTAAAAGGTGCATATTATTTAATATCGAATGCGATCTTGTCTTTGCCGTTATGAAGATAATTTAGCATTTTTTGAGTGCCTATATGAGGCAAGAAAGCTATCTCAAAATACCCCTGATGGTCTCCATAGCCTTCTAGCCACAGCAAGCTATCCATTTGGGGAATATATTCTATAATTCTATGGACATAAGGATTACCTTCGACGATAGAGAAATAATCTTTCTTAGTGGCGAAGTATAGATTATGGTCAGGATAGGTTTCTTTTATTGACTCAAGAAGAGCAGTGCAGAGATAAATATCTCCAATGCTTTCTGGCATTACAAAAAGAATTCTCTTTCCTTTGTCATTAGGATCTAGAATTTCTTCAAAATCAATTTTCCTATTTTTTTGATTTTCTTGTGCGGCTACTTGGCGGAAATAGTTTTCAACATTCTGGCGACTTTCTCCTTCAGAAAGCTTTTTCATCCAATGCTTGTATCCATCATCATTCTGATTGACCTGCTTCATCTTCAGAATATTATGATACATGAAGATTAGCCATTCTCCATTGTCAGTAATATTTGGGACGCTGGCATTAGGGTCTTTTTCTTCTTCCTTCAAGGAGAAGTCATAAGATGTAAAAGGAATAGAGTCGATATACTGTTCGAACATCTTTCCAATAACAGGAACAGAATAGTTTTCTATAGCCCATTTTCTAGCCTTTTGACCCATTTGTCTCTTTTCAGACTCTGGCATCTTGTAGACATGATACAACTGTTTTGCTATAGACTGAGGATAAGTAGAAGCTTTTCTAAACTGAGTACCATGCTCTCTGTATTCTGACCATTCAAGAGCAATAGAAGCAGCATCAGGATGACACATATCTTCTCCGCAACTATAGTTAGTTACTAAAGTTACAAGCTCACAATATTTTGCTTCTTGGATTGGAATCTCTTGTCCACCGCTAGTAAATGGATGACAATAAACATCCATCAAATTATAAACCTCACACAACTGCTCTTCACTTACGCCAAATCCAGTATTTGTTGTAGAGCAGCTTTTATCAGAATTACAAGATGGGCACTTTAATTCTTGACCTTGAAAAGGCGTAATGAAGTAATTTTTACATTTATTGCAAACGTAAGTTGTATAAATGTCTTTTCTATCTATTTGATATTCGTCTGCAAGCTTATGAATATCCCAGCCTTCGCCCCAATGAGTATGGAGCAATAACTTTGCATTTTTTACATCGGGATAGTTTTTAGTAAAGTCTCTAAAACCTTCTAGCAGGTTAGGTACAGACTTGCGAAGTTGATTTCTAAATACGAAACCGACAATAAAAGAATCACCAAGACCAAAACGCGCCTTAAGCTGCTTCTTTTTCTCGGCTCCCAAATAACTAAATTTAGAATGATTTACTGGACCATGCATGGTTCTGGCATTATTGATGCCAATTTTATGCATTTCTTTTGTAGCAAACTCACTCCAGATCCAGTATTGAGAAGACTTCTTTGCTTGATTTATTGCTTCATCATAGATCGGAAGAGAATCAAGGGTAACCCAAAGAAGAGAAGTGATATTCTTATACCAGTGTTTATTATAGTATTGAGTGAAAGCCCAAGGATCTTGCGCTCCAATCCAAATATCAGGCTTCTCTTCCTTGATTACTTGATCAATGTAATAAGATCCATAGGATACATCTCTAGCGAGGGCGGGATCGGCATTGATCCTATTAATCTCATTGGGATCGGTAGGGACACTTCCAAGACTCTTCCAAGGAGTCTTGGATAAAGCGGGAGAACCCACTTGGGTTCCCCCGCAGTAATGGATAATATCATACTTGCCCGTGTTGTACAGGTAAGAGACTAGTTCCTTCGCTGCCCTACCGAATCCAGTTTTAGCGAGGCACCAATCCGTTTGAATTACTATCTTTTTCTTTCGCATTAGAATACGAGTTCTTCTGCTTGAGCCTCTGCTTCAGTTTGGGCAGCAGTTTGATTTAGTTGAATTTTATTATAAGCTGGCTTCTTTGGGGCTTCCTCCTCTTGAGTCTCCTTTGGGGCTGAAGCGGCCTTGTCTTGAGCATAGAAAGAGTTTCTGATAAACTCTTGCAAGAACTCTTTGACGAGAATTGCTTCTGCGAAAGTGAAGCCAATCAAAAAGCTAACCTTATTAACTGAATCCCCCTTTTGTTCCTTTGAGGCGTTGAAAGAAAATCCAATCTGATTATTGTCTCTGAGATACGGGCAGAATTTGCCCATTGCATTTGAGTTAGGAGCGGTATGATAGAACTTATACTCAGCATTTCTGTTGATTGCATCTACGATACCTGCTGCTTCGACTGCATTAAACTTTAATACAGTAGTCTTCTCTGGGTTCTTTGCGTTCTCACGAAAAGACCCAAGCTTCTTGGCTTCGTTCCAAGAGTGCTGCTTGATAAAATTAACAAACAAAGAGGTATCCTTCGTTTGAAAAGAGCAAGCGGTTCCAGTTACTTTTGCATTTCCCTTATAAAATTGTAGGTTCATTCAGACATTATTTTGCCTGAAAAAACGTGATTTATCAATTATTTTTTTCGGCTTTTAATTGGGAAAGTTTAGTGTAAACTGTATGAGTTTGAATGGCTACAAGTCTAGCAAATACAGAGTCTCCAAACTTCTGTCCAGTAACGATAACAATGTCTTCTTCTTTTGGCATCCTGTTGTTTAGGTTCTGCATATCATCGATCTTATCAGAGAAGATCATGACGTTAACTGATGCAGTTTCATCTGAGATTTGCATCTTGAAATATCTAGTTTTCTTCTCTCTTGAAACTCCTGACTTGCACTCTTGAATAACTCCAATAAATGAGACTTCATCTTTCTCGGCAAAGTCCGCAATGTCTTTAATATAAACTAGATCATCTTTCTTTGAAATAAAAACTTCCCTCAGTTTATTCCTAACGCTATATCCAATAATAGAATTCTCATAAAACCAATTAGCAAAACTCTCTGACTTACTATTGATTTCATAGATCTTTTTATAGGGATCTGCTTTGGTTCGCAAGGTCTGAAGTCTTGATTCTTTAATATAAGGTTTGCCTTGAACATCCTTATTGTCCTTCATATGCATAAGGATTTTAACTAAGTCATAATCAAAAGTCTCGCCAAATAGCTTTGCATTAATCTTCTCCTTATTAGTTAAGACGTTCCAAAGCTGGGCTTCATATACTATTTTGCTTCTAGACTGCTTGAAGTCACCGTCCAAAGCACCAGCTTGAATCAAGGCGCAAAGAACTCCGATATTCAGGTTGGCTTGGGATGCGGTCTCAAAGATGTCGAACTTGTTTTGAAATTCTTTTCTGAACTCATTAACAGCTTTGACAGTCTTCTCGCTGATTCCTTTAACAGACAGAAGTCCAAAGCGGATGTTCTCGCCTTCAATACAGAACTCTTCTTTTGATTTTAATAGATGAGGTGGAAGAAGTTTAATATTGAAATACACAAGTTCCTTTTCAATTTTAGAAATTTCTCCAATTGGATCTGGTTCGTGCTTGCTCATCTTGAGGAGAGACAAGAAGAATTGCTGGGGATATTTGAATTTTAGATAAATTGAGATTGCGGCAAGAGCAGCATAAGCCACAGAATGAGATTTATTAAATTGGTAATTAGCAGAGTCATTAGCAATTCTCCAGAGGACTTCACCAATCTTAGGATCAAGCTTTTGTTCAGAGATTTTGTCTTTGATCTTCTGCTCCCATTCTTTCATCTCTTCGACCTTCTTTTTGCCTACACAGCGTCGAACGATTTCTGCTTCATCAAGAGAAAAGCCAACTTTGCTCACCATCTTCATTAACTGCTCTTGATACAAGCAAACGCCTCCAGTTACACCTAAGATGTCATCAAAGAAAGGATGGATACTTTCATAATGATCATTGTTAGTATAGTTGGCATACTTATCAATGAACTGAAGTGCGCCGGGGCGAGCAAGAGCCAATACACCGCTTAGTTGCTCAAGGTTTTTTGGTTTTACCTTTTGGCAGACTTTGAAGTTCGTTTCTGCCTCAATTTGGAATAACCCATGAGGAAGTTTAAAATCTTGCAGTTGCTGATATATGAAAACATCATTTACATCAATGTCCTCATATCTAATACCAAGAGATTTACAAACGTCATCAACAACCGAAACGCCTCTTAAACCTAGCAAATCAAGTTTGATATTGTATGCCGTAACATTATTCATGTCATAGCTAGATACAATCTGCTTATCAGAAGAAAGCTCTACAGGACAAGACTCTTCAAGAGGAGAATGAGCCAGCAAAAGACCAGAAGGATGAACACCTTTATTCTTATTAAGATTTTGAAGTTTTAAGGCGATTTTGTAAACCTCTTCATTATCTCCTGCCCACTCAGCGAACTTTTCGCTTTCCGTAATTGCATCCTCAAGACTCTTAACTTGTCCGAAGAGCTTTGGAATATAAGACGAGACATCATTCATCTCGCTTTCCTGCTTTTCCGCCACTACTTTTCCTGATTCCTTAATGCAGAGTTTTGAACTTAAAGTATTAAGAGTTAAGATTTTAGAAGTCTTGCCCTTGAACTTTTCTTCAAGATAAGTAATAACTTTATGGCGATTATAATAACAGATATCTAGGTCAACGTCAGGGAATAGGGAGCCATCGAAATATGTAACTCCTTCTATCACAGTTTTCTTTGCTCTAGCTTTAGAGATGAAACGCTCAAAGAACAGTTCATACTTGATGGGGTCAATTTTGGTTACGTCAATGAGAAATAAGAGAAGTGAACCAGCGCAAGATCCTCTTCCCGGTCCAGTGGGAATGTTATTCTCTCTGCAATAGTTAATTACATCCCAAATTAGGATAATATAATCAATGAACTCTAGTTCTTGCAGAATTTGCAATTCATAATTAACGCGATCAACATACCTCTTATAAAGCTCACTTCCTTTTTCAAGATTAAGCTTATAAAACCCTTCTCTAGCTAGGCTTCTTAAGAAGTCATAATTAGAAGTAGCAGCGACTAGATTAAGTCTAGACTTATGCCTTTGATCAATTTCAAAGACAGGCATTCTAAGACCGTGCAAGCCAAGGTCGTATTTTTGAAAGTCTTTAGTAAAATTCATATTGCGATCTGGAATTTGAGCTTGTTCCATACTTTGATGTTTAAATGTAAGTCGTTAAGTGCGTCGTGCAAGGTTTCGTAATCGTGATCAATATCGTATTCTTTTCCAAGTGCAGTTAAATTAGTTTTTACTCCTTTGCGTCTTTCGTTCAATATTCTATACTGATATTCAATTAAGCTGATATCCTTAGAATAAGGAATCTCGTATTTAATACCTTTAGCTAGGCAGTTTGTGTCAATGACTTTATTAACCAAATGCTTCCATTCTTTTCCATATGTTTCGTAATAGTCCTTGATTAGATAAATATCAAAATTAAGGACATTATGACCCACAATATAATCACACTTCTCTAGCCACTGATCAATCGTCTTGATTGCTTCGCTTGAGTGTACTGCAATTTTATTATATTTATACTGATCAAAACGGGTGATTACTGCCGCCTCTTTGCTGACATTAATAGGCTTATCCCATTTGATATAGATATCTGAAGTCTCTAAAATTTCATTTCCCTTGACTCTAATCATGCCGCACTGCCAAGGGCGATTATTAATAAAACTTAGGCAGAGATTCTCTGTTTCTAGGTCTATAAAAGTATAAACTTTATCCTTATCGTAACGAAGCAGATCTTCCATCATACAGCATTTGCCTCCTTCCAGCTTTCAAAGCTAAATTCTGCGCTACACATATGTTCTAAGTTTGGCTTATTAAGAGTTGTTCTATTATTGATGCATCTAAACGTCAGATACGATTTAAAATCTTCTCTTGTGTTATAGTAAATACTTTTTGCAGGAACCATCTCGTACTCATCTTTACAGAAGTTAATTACTTTCTGTTTTACAATGTGATCAAATGGAAGGCCATTATCTTCTACCAGAAACGTAGGTTTAGTGAACTTTAATTCTGGGCAGCACAAGGAATAAGACATTGTGTTATTAAACAAGAATGAATCATAGAACGGTACACACAACTTCAGGCTAGACTCATCCCACTCTTGAGTCAAGGTCTTTTCGTCTATTCTTGGGGTGTAATAAAAACCATTTGTGGCAGCAATACTAAATATTTTAATTAGTTTCTTGTAGCCACTTCCATTTTTTGCAAAGACTATAATTTTACTAGATTTTTTAAGAGATTCTTCTGTCTTGTCGTTGATATCAGGACAAAGTTCAAGTCTCAAGCCATAATAGAATGGAATCTTAAAGTTCTTAAAAGCATCAAGAAAAGAACTCATATTCTCTTCTACTAAGAATATTTGCTCTAGTTTATTATCTTTAGCTATGTCTACGATTGAAGAAGATCCTTCTTTGGATGAAGTCCCTGCTTTGTCTAGAGTTAAGATTGACTTACCTATACTGTAATGGCTTTTAAAAAGCGGTAATATTTTCATGATTAAGAGTTATTTCCATCTGGGGCAACCTTCATATTTAAACTTTTTAATGACTTGAGTGTCATCTTTCTTTGCGGCTTTAGCTTCTTCTGCGGTAAAGTAGCTCTTTACAAAATTATCATCCTTATCGTAAATAGAATAAAACCACATCTCATTCTTAAATGGGCACACCCAAGTAGCTCCTGCTTGACAAAGCCATTTGCTCTTTACGTCATCTGCGGCAAAATTTTGCTTTGCATCTTGCTCGGTGAAATTGGTTACCTTTTCATAAACATACTTAAGATAAGTTTCAAATCCAGACAATTCATCATCAGAGAATTTTACCGGCTGAACTGGTTCTTTAGGAAACCTGAGAAATACGAATTCTACTTCTGGGTCATAGTCAGGCCAATAGATCTTAGAAGCAATAGAGTATAGCATAGCCTGTACATTGGCTGTCAACTCTTCTCCCTTGAATTTCGCTTTGCTAGACTTGTAATCTCTAATCTTACTCTTCTTTTCTTTCTTATAAAGGATAGGAAGATCAATAAATCCTCTAGCTTTGTAACCTTCTCTTTCAATTTTAAATTCAAACTCTGGGTTTTGAATGTTTCCGCCCTTTGGAAAGAAGTCGCTTTTAAGACCGACAAGAATCATTTTATTGATTAATGCCATGTCTTCAGGGTTATTAATACCTTCCTTTGTTGCGTGTTTATTTACTAATCTGGATATTGGTGGGCAAGAAAGAGTATCGCCAGAAGAGATAATCTGCTTATAGATATCTTTATGACGAGGATTAAGAAGTACCTCAAATACTAAATGGCAAATTGTGCCGCGCTTCGCTCCTGAATTAGACTTCTCAGGAATATTTAAATGGTACTTGCAATAGTAAGACCATGAACAAGTCTCAAGAGCTTTAATACGCGAGGCAGATAGGTAGACTTCTTTTTTATCCATTGAATTCCTTCACATATAAGTCTATCTCATTTTTGCTCATTAATCCAAAATCTTTTTGAGAAGGCAGTTTTATCTTAACCTGATTCTCGTCAAAGAACATCAAGAGCTTAGACTTTGCTTTTTTCGCCGCTTCATTACCAGCAGAATTATTAAAAGAATCATTATTAAAAGCAATAACCACTTCTTGGACAGAGTTCTCTAATAGAAATTTTGTGATCTTGGGAGAGATTGCTAATCCAAAAGTAATGATTACGTTCTTATAGCCAGCTTGCCATAAAGCCAGCATATCTCCAATGCTTTCAATCAAGAAAACTCTGCCACTTTCAGATATAGCATTTTTACTAAAGAAGGCTGGATAGACCCATTCCTTCTTAGTTCCAAGGTGTTTCCATTTAATGAAATCAGGTCTTTTTGAATCAACCAGTGACCTGCCACTAAATCCTACAATTTTTCCAGATGGATTATAAATAGGAAACACATAACGATTAATCATGTTTCCTTTTTTAGCTATTCCACCTTTAAACTCTGCTACGACTTCTTCTTTAACTCCTCTATTAAGCCAGTATCCATGATTCTTTTCAAGGCTGACGAGCATTGATTCGTCATAAATCTTTACTTGATTGATTGTATTTTTTTCTTGATTTACGACAATTCCCGTGAAGTTAAACTTCTCGGCGAGCATCTTATCCGCATAATCTAAATCGTTTAGATTAAGTGTGATTTGAACTAATTCGCTTAACTTACCCCCTCGGCAAAGTTTATAATCATACCAATAACCAGTATTTTTATTGATTGCTAGAACTGTATCATTATCCGAACTCCTGTAGATTGGTCTAGTTCTGTACCAACCGCCGAAGTCTTTAAGATTTTGATAACCGATGTTTTGAAGTATTTCTTTTATATCGCTCATAACAAAGTGCCATCATTGGGATTAGCGTCATTCAACGAGAATGTTTGACGCTCTCTCTCAATAATATCGCCCAAGGAACCTCTCTCTTCTACACTGAAATTGTTGATCTGAAAGTTGATAAAATTCTGAACATATTTTTCATCGCCATGTTCATTCCTTCTCCTAAGAAGGTCTTGGTGTCCAGCAGCATCTTTACCTTGGAAACGGCTTTTCAAGGTTATTAGCTTGTGCGTTCCAAAGTCTGGCGTATCGCGCTCTATTTCGTCAAGAGTTTTTCTTCGGAAAATTCCAACAAAGCTCGAAAACCATTGGAGTCGATCAGATAGAGCGATTGCGGAGCTATCGTCAGTTACATCTCCAGCATTCCTATTAAAATTCTCGCCAGACCTATTCATTTGCATTGCAGTGAATAGCGGGGCATTAATTTCTTCTGAAATCTTTTTAAGTTTATCGATCTTTTCACCGATAGCTTGATGCTCTGCCCAGTTTTGGCCTACCTTTTCTCCGGTAAGTTTAACATAATCATAGCAAATAAGAGCGGGATTTCCTCTTCCAACCTTGCTATAATACCATCTACGAATAAAAGAAACAATCTCATCAATACCTTTATTACCAACACAATGATGAGTATAATTATATTTACTAAATTCTTTTAAAAAGCCTCTGACTTTAGTTACCATTTCAGGATTCTTGCGCCAGTTTCCTGTGTCAATATACCAGAAAGGAACTCCAGTCTTTGCTGCTGCAATGCGAAGCTTGACATCTTCTGAAAACATTTCCGTATCAAGATAAAGAACGCTAACTTTTTTGTTCTTTAAATAAGCTCCGAGAGACATCTCAACTAAGAAAGAGCTTTTACCTTGACCGGGGCGGCTTACGATAGCGTAGACATTTCCATTTCTTAAACCGCCATAGAGTCTTGCAAACTCTGGATAATGTAATTCTATTCCTGCTTCATCTTGAGGGTTGTTACCTTTTTCTTCTATGAACGCCTCTATGTCATCAAAGATGTTTCTTATCTCTTCAGTAGCATCAAAAGAATTAATCTTTTCGCCATATATAGAATCTACTTCAGCTATTAATTGATTAACATTTTTATCAGGATTGGTAGAAACAGTTTCTATGATTCTTTGCGCCATTCCTTTTATATCACGGCGAATAGAAAACTGCTTTAACTCTTGAGCGTATTTAAGAGCAGATTCTTTATTTGATACTGGCAAAGAAATACAGTCAATATAGTCATATATATCAAGATCTTCTTGAAATGAGATTCCGAGATTCTGAATCTTTTGAGCTAATATTACTTTGTCAATTTTCTCTTTGGAATTACAAAGTTGTCGAATTACAGAATAAACTGTTCCATTTACATCATTTGTAAAATCAATTTCTGATATAAAATGATCTAAATCGTAGAATGCTTCTGGGTTTTTAATGAGCGCACCAAGCAAGTGCTGCTCTACTTTAATAGAGGAAAGCTTCATTTAACTAAAAAAAGAGTTACTTACTAGCAGGACCGTCTTCATCTTCACCGTCTTCATCTTCTTGATCAGAGGCAATAATGTTGTGAATAGTGTTTTCTAAGTTAATCTGCTCAACAGCACTAAGCCAATTATTGATATAATAATGCATCGCCATTGCGTTTTGTGCATTATCGAATTTAGACCTTACTTCAGGCATACCTTTTTTGTCAAAGGTAAAGAGCAAAAATCCTCCCTGCGAACATTCATCTATCTGTGATAGAATGCTTTCTGGGAAATGAAATTCTTTATTTTTTGCCACACAGTATATTACACCAACGATATATTAAATGTATGATTTATGTAATCATAGCTTAATTTATTTAAATCGCTAGTCTCTAATTCTATTAATTGAAAACCGTTCTTCTCTAGCCACACAGACTTTTTGTAATCTCTCTTAATAGAATTAAGGTAATTTAATCTTGAATTATTATGAAAGAATTTATTAAAAGAAGAATGTTGGTCGCCATTTACTTCTATCGCAATTTTGCGAGAGGCGTTAATAAAATCAACCTTCATTCTGCTTCCGAAAACCGGAAACTCTTCATAACAAACGTGAGTCTTCCAAAACGGTTTCAAGAATTGCTTTACTTGAAATTGAATTTTAGAACGAGACTCTTTTTCCCAATCTATTAAAAATTGAGAAACATTTTTGTTAATTATTCTGCCGGTTACAGAATAAAGCTTCATTTTGATTGAACAGCTTTAAGCTTGTTGAACAAATGCTTAGTAGCGTCAGCATTTTCTTCAAGCCATTTTCTAAAATTCTCTCTTCCTTGATGTTGCTTTGGCATATCAATTCCAACAGTTTTCAATTCTTCAATTAAAGAATTATCAACGGTAATCCATGCGCCCTTTGCGACAACAAGATCCCACATCAACAAGCAATCAAGAATCTCATACTCGACCCAAATACCGGAGGGCTTTTTACCGAATTTAATTGGATACTGAATAATGTTCTTGCGCGTGGCTTCACTGGTAGACTTCTGAATCATTACTTTGGAATATTTTCCAATTGATTTAGTCTTGCCATCATTCATTTTGCCTGATGGATTGTCAAGGATATAGTCTCCCATTGCTGTTGGGCTGTACTCTAGGATAAAGTCTGCCCAATGCAAGAGCGCGTTTCCGCCGCTAAACATTCCTCCTCTTGGAGCATTCTTGGCATAAGGATCGATCTTAATTTCAGAAGTAATCTGACTAATAGCAATCATCAAGTGACCATGCTTGAACATTCCAATACTTAGTGACTGCAAAAGCTTTTTGCTGATAACTTGAGTTCCTGCAACTTTGCTTGCGTCTGCTGGGCTGGTGTCCTTGTCCCTCTTCAAGATAAGACCGTCCATAGAATCAATCACAAAACAATAACGATGATCTTCTGCATTATTAAGAACAAGATCTTTAATAACGTCAATTACTAAATCATAGACATTTGATTCTAGAATGAAGACAGAGCCGTCAGTCCATTCAGAAGCGTCGGTAACGAACTTCATCCCGCAACGCTCTCTGTTCTCCTTGGACAAACGTCCTTCTGCCAACACCCAAACTACTCTGCTCTTGGGGATTTCTGCAAGGAAATTTCTGCAAATTTCTAGAGCTTGCGGAGTTTTGCCTTCGTTATTTGGTCCGCAAAGACGAATTAGAGAAGGAGTGATGCCTCCACCAACTGCTGCATCCAAGAGAAGACTGCCAGTCGAGATCTTCCAAGTAACTGCTTCTTCAAAATTAAAATGATCATCTTTATGATCTTTATTATTTAAAATCGCTTGGAGTCTGCTTGAAGCTCCAACTGTTGATACTTTTTCTTCAGCTTGCTGCTGTTTCGGAGGTCTTGCCATAATTCAGGAATTCTTTTAAAGTTTTGGGCTTTTTTACAATGGGAATATCTTCGCCCACTTTGCCGCTTAGTTCATTATAGCCTACCGCAAGCTTTGAGTCAAAGCTTTCTTTGAGCTTTTCTTTAGACTCCTTGAGGTCTTTTTGTTGAAGAAAAAGCTTATATCTATTGTTTAGTATTTCTAAACTCTCTTTGGACTGTAAAAAGTGAAGATTAGGAACCAAGGGATAAGGCTCGACCCAATCCCAAAAATCCTTATTAGGGAATTTTTTCAAAAGCCTTGAAGCGGCTTTCATATCCCTAGACCAGTCTATATGTCCTTCTTTTACAAATTTTACAACAATGTCTTTACAATTTGCCATTTTAAGAGTTCAAATCAGAAGCGACCATATCCTTTACTAATTGGCGGAAGGACCATTTTGGATTCCAGCCAAGTTCTTGTCTAGCTCTATTTGAGTCACCAAGCAAAAGCTCAACTTCTGCTGGGCGAAAGAACTTTGGATCGATTTTGACCAGTACAGATGAGTTGACTTCGTTCCTGATGGCGTATTCAGTCGAAATAGAGTATTCTTCGTTGGTTCCTTGTCCATGCCAAAAACCTTCTACTCCTACTTCTTTAAAAGCAAGCTCAATAAATTCTCTAATTGTATGAGTTTCATTGCTAGAGAGAACGTATTCGTTTGGCTTTTCTTGATTTAACATCTTCCAAACACCGTCTACGAAATCAAAAGCATGGCTCCAGTCTCTCTTTGCGTCAACATTTCCAAGACGAATTGGTTCAAATGATTCTCCTTTGTTGATAGCTTTAATGATTCTTGCTACGCCTTTAGTAACTTTTCTAGTTACAAACTCTTCTCCTCTTCTTGGAGATTCGTGATTAAAAAGATATCCTTGAATTGCAAAAAGATTATAAGACTCACGATACACTTTAACAATATGTCTTGCGGCACATTTTGCAGCACCATAAGGAGATCTTGGCGAAAGAGGATGTTTTTCATCTTGAGGAGCATACTTTACATCTCCAAACTCTTCAGAGCTTCCAGCATTATAAAATCTGCAAGAAGGAGAGTGCTTATGAATCGCCTCAAGACATCTTATCACGCCCATAGCTCCTGCGTCAAACGTTTGTTCTGGAATTTGCCAGCTTGAACCAACGAAAGATTGGGCAGCGAAATTGATAAAATAATCAGGCTTAACTTCTCTTACAACATTATCAATAGATTGAGAATCAGAAAGATCAAGAGTTACCAAGTTAAATCTTTTGTTATTAAGATGCTGTTGAAAATTAGAATAGTTTGGTTTAGAAAGCCTCCTAACGGCTCCGAATATATTAAGATCAGTATTCTCAATAAGATAGTCTACCATGTAAGAACCATCTTGACCAGAAATTCCTGTAATTATTACGTTTTTCATGTTTTTTGTTCCGTTAGATTAGTGAGAAAAAATCTTTTTTGTAATGCTATTTTCGCGTAATGACGTTCCATGTTCGCGCTATCAACTTCTTTTGCTGAGATATTACCATATCTAGCAAGCTCAACAGCATCAAAAGTTTTCTTATTAACTGATAGCACATTTTCATATTCTTGTGAGTTAATAATTTGGATAAACAAGTCATTTGGCAATTGCGCTTTTAGATAATTATAGCAGTTTTGCCAAGCTTGTTTAGCTTGTTCTGATCGACCACTTTTTATCTGTAGTATGCTTAAATAATCAAAAGCATAAGCTTCATCTACGCAAAGATTAATCATTTAATCTAAATGTATTATAGGTTGCGGGATATTGTTTTTTACAAAAAAACTTCTGTCGATTTCTAATTCATTAGTAGAATAATTCCACTTATAAGAACAATGACCAAAATGTTTATTCTGGTATTCCACCTTTAGTTTACCATTAGAATGAAGCCAAGTCATATGACGGACATGGGCAAAGTGTTTAGGTATTTTTTGATTGACTAGATACTTATAATTTAATTCGTCACGACCATTAGAATAAATGAGGTCATTATCCCAATAAAATTTAACAACCTTTAAGCCTCTTGAATTAAAGAATATTCTTGGTGGACAGAAGTCATCAATCCATTGTTTGCCATCTAAGATATAGTTCTTAAAATTAATCCCATACCATTGATTGAACTTATCGTTCTTAATATAAGAAATAATCGATTTAATGTCGTTCAAAGAATAATACTCATCGCTTAGATCCAGCAACCAAACGCAGTCAACATTGTCAGACAATAGGGGAAATAAGGCTAAGTTTCTTGCGTCAGATTCAAGCAGAGCTTCTGAAGAGGTATTAAAATGCTGTATAGTACCATTATTTTTTAGAACATTAAAATATTCAATCGTCTTTGAATTGTCTATATTAACATTTAAATCTTTGTATTCTTTAAACATACAAGATACAAAAGAAAATACAATATTAAATTCTTTCGCTGCTTCAAACCAAGGTTTTAGCCTCTGGTCTAAATCATTAACGCAGTCATATCCACAACCCAAAATTCCTATTTTCATACTAGATTTAATATATTATTAGCAATGGTGGCTTTATCAAATTTTTGTTTATATGCTTCGCTATTCTTTTTAACAAACTCTTTTGCTTTATTGTTCCAAATCGGATCAGCGATACTTTCTGCAATTTTATCTGTATCTACTCCTATTTCTGACCAGAACTCTTTTGTTACTGGATCGTCATTTGTTACAATTGGAATAGTTTGACATACCACAGCTTCAAGAGCAGGTAATCCGATAGATTTAAAAGCAGAAGGAAACATTAAATACTCTACAGAGTTATAAAAATAATTAAGGATATCATCCTCAAGCACACCATAGTAATCTCCCCAGCCCGGATTTTCTGAGCCTACGATTGCTAAAGAGTTTGAATTCCCTCCAAGTTTTACAATAGCTTCATAAACAAGTCTGAATCTTTTATTCATGTCACAAGCTCTACCTACATATAGGTATTTATAAGGTCTGCCTTCTTTGTTTCTTATTTTTTCTTGATAAGAAATATTTTTATAAGATACATCTTTGATTGGATTGTGAATGACAATACTGTCAAAGCCGCACCAGTTTTTTATTTGCCATTGAACCTCTGCACAAATGCAGGTGATAATGTCTGCTTTTTTAAGCCAGTTAGTTATTTTTTCTGGATTAAAATCTCTGTTTGGATTGTGTATATGAGCGTATCTTGAAATGTCATATTTTGATCCATCGATATAATGAGGAGGCAAATCTAATACATTAAATATTAGTTTGGCTTTTGGATTCTTTTGTTTTAGATTATAAGCTTCTTCGTAAAAACCGGGATCATTGCTAAAAATTACATCAGGAGATTCAAAATTTATCTCATGTCCTAGTTGATGAAAGCCATCTTCTATTCTAGATATTTGACCTCCAAAAAATCTTGCTCCAAATGTGGCTATTTTCATAGTAATGAAATCAACTGGTCGATTTCTGCTTTAGAAATATCTTTATTTAATCCAACATAGAAACCATTTTTATTTAAAAATGAACTATTGGGGAAAGTGTCGTTTCCTGCATATTCTTTAAACGCAGGGTTTATTGGCAAAAAGCATATAATTGGTCGCGTTTCCCAACCGTTTTTATTTAGATTTCTCTTTAATTCTTTGATGTCTTTGTTTGCATTAATAATTGGCAAGCAAAAAGGTACGATATTAATATTGGGTTTTATATAATCACATGGAAGACTTGAAACAAAGTATTGCCATGTTTCTTTTCTTTGATTTATATATTTATAATATCTTTCAGTATCCATCAAAGCAAAAAAAGCATTTAAGTCTGTCGTTCTATAATTTGTGCCAACTTTATAAAATAAGAACTCAGGATCAACATCTGGGTTATTCTTCTCTATGTATTGTCTAACATTGTTTTCCTTTGGAAGAACTCTAGTCAATCCGTGACTTCGAATCATTTGAGCATTGATATAGAATTCACTATTCTTAATAAAGCTCTCTTGCATGAAAAGCATTCCCATTTCAATGCCGCAAATTTGATGCGCCCAAAAGAAAGAAGTTGTTGCCATGTCAAAACAACGAAGAATGTTCTTGCCGAGATATTCTCCCATCGTTGTTTCACAAAGATCAGCAAACAGATAAGCGTTGTGTTTTTCTTTTAATTCATTTAGCTTTTCGATATCAGGTATAAAGCCAATTAAAGCAGTAGGCCAAATTACTTTTACTTTTTTAGAGTTTTTTGCGCTTTCTAGTTTCTTTTCTAGTTCTTTATAGTCAAAGCTAAAATCAGTAAGATTAATATCTACAAAAACAATTTTACACCCTCTCATTATCCAAGGGCTTATAGATGATGCCCACGTTGTAGAAGGGACAAAAACAGTTATATCTTTTGGATTAAGATTAAGGCTCTGAATAAAAGTCTCTACCAAAAGATGATTAGCTGTAGAACCTGAAGAGACAGCTACACATTTAGTATCTGGGCCAGAAATCTGTTCCCACTTTCTTTCTAATTCTATGACTTTAGGGCCAGTAGTTAGCCTGTTGTTTTTATTTAAAACGAAAAATGCAGCCTTGATTCTATCCCATAAAGTAAAATTATCTGTTTGTAATGGATATCTCATTTTCATATTTATATCATTAATACTAAATTAATTTATCAATAGCATCAAGAATTTCTTCTTGCTTAATATTGTCGCAAGATCCGTGAGCTAATAAATTTATGTTGTTATTTTTATAGTTGTCAGGAGCGAAAGCAAAAAGATTTTGATTATGATTGGGAGCAGAACAGCACAGTAGGCTAATCATTGGGTGTCCATAAGCACCTATAAGCCAGTTAAATCCGCTATCTGTACCTATAACTAAGTCGCAACCAAGACAAACCTTGATCTGGTCAAACAAAGATAAATGAGTAATTCTTGTTATGTTTTCTCCTATATCTTCTTCTTTCTCTACTCCACAATGGTATATTTTATAGCCTTTGTCTTGAATCTTCTTTGTTAACTCTTTCCAATAAGCGGTAGAAGGGTTTCTTATTGGGGCATCATTATAGCCAGCCCTTGCGTGGATTGCGATAGACTTGCTTTTCCTTTCTGAATTAAACCATTGATAAAGCTTTGGCTTCTTTTCTTGCTCCTCTAGACACTTAAATGCGTCCATTGAAATAGATGCCATTCTCATGGTCTCTTCTACGCAAGTATAATGATTGTACCAAAAATTATCTATACCAACAGTTAAGCCGGGACAAGGAGGGTGTTGTGGAAATGGATGAATAAAATAATCACACTTTTTTATTATCTCGGCATCTTGATGACCTAAACCTTCGTGCTGCTCGACGATATGAATTTTATCTATCAATGGGTGATTTAAGAAAAATACAGAAGAGTAAGATGTCTTTTGTGAAATTGGAAATATTTTATACGAATCAGGAAAATACTTTTCTAGAATAGTTAAGGCAGGGAGAAACATTACTGTGTCCCCTATTAAAGAACCTCTGCCAGCAAAGATTTTAATTTTTTTATCCATTATTTTAAAATCCAGCTAGAGGCCGTAGTATAAATTTTCATTTTTTTATCTTTTGCGAAATCTATTACAGCGTTTCTAACTCCTTCTCCATGCCAATCATGTCCACATAGATATCCGTTATACTTAATTTTTGGAAACCAAGCATTCAAATCTTTTGTTACGTTCCCATATGAATGTCCAGCATCTATAAAACAAAAATGCACTGACCCATCTTTGAAATAATCAGCAGCGTCATAACTCTTTGCAACAATAACAGAGTGCATATCATTATTTTTTTTAGCCAAATGTAGATAATTAAAATATTCTACAAGCATACATCTTGGGCCATATTTTTTTATCCATTCATTTGGAATAGTACCGTCTGGCATTGGCTTATCCATTTCTTGATGGTAGGAGCCTCCTTCGTCGTTATCTCTACACATTACATCTAAATCGAAATAATCAACTGTTATATATTTCAATTTTTTATTACTTTTCTTGCCTTTGTCTATTAAAGAATGCATTGATTCTCCTAAAAAAGATCCAACTTCTACCAATAGGTCTCCTTCAGAAGCAGAGTCTATTGCCATCTGTTGAATATCATGAAAATCGTGTTCTGGATTATCTACGCCTTTTTGAAACCACATATTATTTATTTATAAAATTATTATATTCCTTTTCCCAACCAATATGCTCTACTATTTTATTGTCAGTAAAACTAAAAATGTCTTCTTGATTTAATAAATATTTAGCAGCAAGTTCATAAGCCATTTCTACATGAGGATGAATCCTTTGGAAATTTTTAAGCACAAAGTTAGAAATATGGATCATGTCTCTAGAGCGAAGCATTGCTGGATTGAAGCTCCATTCAGTTTTTGCAATAAAGAAGTCGTCTTTAGGCTGACCTTTTAGCCTTTGAACTATGTCTGGCTGGTCTACTCTTGAATATCTGTGATAGATAAGATTAGAGTTCTCTTCAAGAATACGAACGGAATTATCAAGCAAGCGGTCTAATTCATTAGAATAAAATACCCAGTCGTTTTCTAGATGAAAAGTAAACTGGTGAGCTTTTGTCATTGGATGGTTGTAGCACTTTGCCATGTCTTTAATTAGACCCAAAGCGTGACTCTCATGGTCGTTTTTCCAATGCTCTGTAGTATGAATGACTTCAAAACCTAAAGACTTAAAGAACTCTTGTTTTTCAAAAGCTATCTTCTCATCTCCGGGTATTATTTTTATATGAGCTAACTTGTCTACTTTGGCGGCTAGTTGAGACTTTTTAAACAAGTCTTTTAGGCTTACGATATCTACGTCGTTAAGTCCATAGTGCTGCCTTGTGCTAGTTAAAAAAACGATGTTAAACATATTAATTAGTCTTTGTGCCGCAAAACCAAAAACATTCATCAAAAATTTCTTGATAGCATTGCTTTATTTTGTTATCTAAACACGCTTGATTTATTTCGTGAGGCTTTGTTTCCCATGAGAACCATTTATTAGCTCTTTTAGCATCCTCAAAGTCATTTTCATTTTTAAAGAAATCGTGAGACATTATTACGTCTCCCGGCTTTAAGAATTTAGAATAGATATTAAATTCTTTTACCTTGTCTCCATTGTCGCAAAGCAAAAGAGTCCTGCCTTCATTTTGAATCAGCTTGCCTACATAAGAAACGCACATCTCATTTGTTAGAATATCAAACTCATGAAATTTCCCGCCTAATGCTTCAATAAGATTAACAATGCTTTGATCTCTAATAACATTATCGAACGTATAAAATGACTTTGGAGATTTATGATGAGTTCTGTTCTTGTAAAGAACTGGCTCATTTGAATTTTGCGATGTGGCTACATTTTTGCTCAAATAACAGTATAGAGCTAAAAATACAGAAAGTCCTCCATCATGGGTTCCAAGCTCTATGATATTAGTAAAATTATTTTCAAGCAGAAGCTGGTTAATTGCTCTTGGCGCATTTGGGTGCTGCTGCATGAAGCATCCAAAAAATGGAAGATGCATATTACTTATGCACTTTTGTTCTTGTTCTGTCATATTTTTAAATTATGAGCTTTGATTTCTATTTTTGAAAAATCAGTTTTAGTATTTATTTCTTTTCCTGCGCGATTAGACCAGACAGGTTGCCAGAATTCGTTTTGTCTTTCTCTCTGCTCTTTATCTACAGCCCAATAATGAAAAACATAAGGAGTTTCTCCTTCTCTAAGTTTTTCTATTGAATTATTAAACATAAGGGTTTGAACAAGATTTCCATTTGCGTCGATTAGTTCACAGGTATCGCTTTTATCTGTGTCTATCTTCCCGTCTTGCTTTTTAGCAAAATTAACTATTCCACGATACAATCCGTCTTTGTGCATATACCATTTATAGCCTATGTCCTTATAATGGTAAATATCACCACACAAGTTAATGCTTGGAATTAAAAATGCAGAAGCTTGATTTTGTGAAAGTAGATATTCGGCGGCTCTCCTCCAAAGATCTCTTTGATAGAGAGGGAACCTTTCATCAATATCGCAAGAAATTTTTATATCTCCAATAGTGTGCTGGAGAGCGAAGTTCTTTATTTTGCCATCAAACGCCAAATCATTATAATCAAAATTGCATTGACAAAGCGTAATGTTTAAAATGCCTCTGTCAATTATAAACTGATTAACAATTTCATAAGTATTGTCTTCTGATTTATTTATAGCTAAGACCACCTCGTCCATAAACTGAGAATAGTTTAGGAGAGAGTTCTGCCAATCGAATCCCATTTTTATGAGATTAAATGCAGAAGTATATGAAGAAAATTTCATTGGAATACAATAGGAACGTTGCCTAGTTTGTTATTGATTCTTTTGCAAAGCAGTTGTTTCGGATCGTGATCGTGATAAAAACGTAATGGTAAAAAGTGATTAGAGAATTCTTGTTGATATACTCTTTCTACATCTCTTCCCCAATCATCTAGGAGCATATAATCTATTTCAAGATCAAGTGCTAACTGAATATCATTTCTAACACAGTCTTCCCAGTGATCTCCATCTATAAAAATAAAATCGAACTTTTGATCTTTGATCTTGTCTTTTACTTTTCTACTGTCTTCATTTATAAAATTAAATCTTTCGCCAAATGAATTTTTTAAATGGTCAACGGCTTTAAATGTCCAAGACTTGTCTGGATATGGTGTGCCATGTATTTGACAATGAATTAAATCGCTTCTATGGTAAACTGGATCTACAGATGTTACGTTTGCACTTGTGTGTAGCAACCAATTTAAGCTAGACCCTCCTTCAAAAAATCCAATTTCTAAAATGTTTTTAGGATCACAAAGCTGAATAATATCTTTTAGAACTGTTGCCCATTCAGAGTAGCTCTGCATTGAACGGATACTCTTTCCTTCAACGCTGTGGTTAGCATATTCTTGAGGAAGGATTGCTGTTTTTTTATTCATACGAAAACTAATCTATTTTCTTTAATGCTTTTTAAAGACTCATTTAGAATTTTCTTTCTATAGAAATCTTTAAGAATGTCTTCTGAGTTAATGAAGTTCTTAAATTTGGCATCGCCTATTCCAGAGTTTCTTGCATAGTTTAAGAAAGAGTCTGCCGTAAATTCCAAACCGATAGAATGACAATACATTCTAAACTCTACTCTTCTGGCTTCAGCTTTCTGAAAACCTTCTCTATCGTTCTCTCGACCTAAAAGGAGATGGTTGCTTCTTCCGTATACATAGTAATATTTAAAGAAATGATCAATATAGTAAGACTCATCTCGTTCTGGGTCATCTTCTCCATCTCTTAACCTCCAAGTATGCTCTTTCTTATTTTCATCAAAGAATTGACTTAAGTCTACTGCTTGATTTCTGGCTCCAACTAATCCCCAATGAGGAGAACCATGAAAGAACATATCGTCATAGTATTCAAAAGCGAATCCTTTGCCGTAATTATATATTGATCTAATTCCTGAGTTCTTAGCTTTGGAAATGAGATTCTTGATATCGGCAATCCATTCAGTATTAAATCTTTCTCTAGAATCTCTAAGCACAAACCAGTCGCCAATTTTCATTGGTCCTTGACGCAAAAATTCATTCATCTGAAAGTCGTGGTCATTAGTCCACTTGCGATAAATGACTTGGCCGCAACCTTTTCTCTCTTCTAGAAGCTCTTTTGTGCCATCTGTAGATCCGCCATCAACATAAATTAAACCATCAAAAGCTTGATAGCAATTTTTGGTTAGGTCATCTATGTTTTTAAGTTGATTTTGCGTTATGCCGCAAAGGTAGACCTTCATCCATTCATTATATCAGAAGAGAATGGTTTTTTCCAAAATAAAAAAGAGTTTTCCCTATGCTTATGAGGAATAGTTCCATCAACCCATGTATTAGATAAAATCATATTCCATTCTTTATCAGTTAAATGGATATTTGGAAAGTCTACTCTTGTCTTAATTGGTTTGGTAATGAATACTTCCTTAGTATCTGTATATTGTATCAATTCTCCGCCGCAAGGGTATTCACGAATAGACACTTTACCATTATCTGCAAATAAAAGATTCTTTGAAATGAGAAATTTCTTATTGTTAGCTTTCAAGAATTTCTGAAGGCTCTCTTCAGTCCACATCTCATTTGCGTATGGACCGGGGCCACCAATTGTATTTGGGATAATATTATAAAACTTTTTGTTTATTAGGTGCGCTCTTTCGGAATAGTTGCCGTTTCCTTGGTTTCCAGAAAGATCAATATGGCTCACTGATTCATCTGACTTTAAAACATTTATATAACTAACAATTTCCTGTTCTGAGAATTCGCGGATCATGAACTGATCGCACTGAACGTAAATAACGTATTCATTGCTTAAATTGAAGTCATTAAATAGCTCTCTTGTTCCAAGCCCACACCCTGAATTTTTTGATCTTAGAGTTAACTTGTCAATCAAGCCGTCTTTGAAAAACTGAAAAATGGCATCATGATCTTGTCCGCCATTATTTAGCAAAACTATTTCGTGAGAGAAGGTCGTAAATTTTTTTATTGATTTTAAACAAAGTTCTGTTTCTTTAGGTCTGTTGTAATTTAAAACTAGAAATGAAATCATGTTTTGCTTCTCTCAATGATATTATCAAGTTTAGCTTCCAGTTTATCAAATCTAGCATTAATATGCTCTGAGAATTTATTAAGATCTTCTTTATTAACGTATTCTTTAGGAAGAGATATTTCAATGCCATAGATTTTCTTCTCAAGATCCGATATCTTGTCTTCTTGTTTATCTATGATATCAAAGTTTCTTTTAAAAACCCATGCAGCTAAGAAACTAAGAATAGATAATGCGATATTAAATAAAGTTTGCCAATCCATAGCTCCTCCTGTTGTTGGGTTCATAATTTACTTCTTTAGTCCAAGTTTTTCTTTGCTTGCTTCTGGAAGTGCGGAAACGAACTCTGATCCTTTTTTCTTTACAAATGAATATAGTCTTTTTAGAAATGCTTGATAAGACATTTTGCCGCCATATCTTCCAAAATTACTGATAGCATCTTTTACATCTTGAGGCGTTACAATAGGAAAAGAGCGACTCTCTGGAAACAGAAAGTCGCTGTCCTTTAGCTCACTGCGTTTTTTACCGCCGTATTGCTTTTGTGCTGCTTCGATTTCTTTAGAGAAATCAACAATAATGTGCATATAGTATTCTACACTCTGTAAAATACTATAGCACAAAAAAGTCTAAAAATTTTATAGACTTACTGGCTCACATTTTCCGCCAGCACAAGCAGCTTCCTGAGTATGACTAGTTTCATCCTCATCTTCAATAAGTTTAGTAAAGTCAACCTTTGACCACTCTTCTTGAAGCTTATTAAATTTAACTTCATCTTCAGGCGTTACAATTGCTTCCATTGGAGCCTGTTGATAGATCTTGTCTCCAGAATAAGGAAGCAAAGAAACAGCAGTAAAGTACTCTTGATTGTTATAAAGGTACTCTGTAACGGTCTTCCACTCGTCGTCTTTAACAATAACGGTGCAGCTAACTGAATGGTTCAATGGCTTCTTGTTTGAAGCGGTTGTGCCGCAATTAACCCAGTTAGTTTGTGTCAATTTAATAAGTTCCAAATGCTCAATTGCATTTAGTTCAGACTTAATCTTGACATTCTCACTTACTTCAATAGGGAATGTAATAACATCATCAACCTTATTTGCGCTCCAAACGCTCTCTTCGCAAGCGTGTTCATTAAACATCTTGAAGAACTTATAGACATTATCTTCCTTATTGACCTGAATGCGGCGGAAGTACTTACGAGCGTGGTGAGGATGAATTCCAGAAGCAGCAGACAATACAATGGAATTAGTTCCCTCTGGCTTGATGCAAGTAACTCTAGAAGCCTGATTGATTCCAATCTTCTTAGCCCATTCAATATTAGTATTTACTGAAACCTTGGCTGCTTCTCTTTGGTATTCTGGGTTAAAAAGGATGTCTGGATTATCCATCATTCCAGTAATAGAAACTCCAAGCAGAGCTTCCTCTTCGGTCAACTCTTCGGAAGTATGACCGAGATAAGGGAAGGTCGTATATGCAGCTTGTAACGTTCCAATCAATGACGCAGCCCAAGAAGCATTTTTAAAATCTTCTAGTGACTTAACTTTCGCTCCATTGATAGAAGTGAGATTGCAGAACTGGAATCCGCAACGTCCATCTTTAGTAATTGGAATAAAAGAAATCTCAAAGCAAGGATTCAAAAGCTGATTCTCATCAACAACATACAAGAATCCCGGCTCACCAAATTCCTTAGTCTTATTAATTAGAGTTTCAAACTCGTCATAAGAAGTCTTGCCGCGAATAATAATTGCAGAGTTATTTGATCTAGCTCTCTGAGGGTTATCAAGGAACCAGTTGCCAGTCTTGGCATTCATCATGTCCTTATCTTGAGCGTCAAAGATAACGCTGCAAGCAGAACGGCGAATACCTCCAGACAATACGGCATCAGCACAATGCATCAAAATATCATAAGCATTGACAGTCTTAAGGCGGGTTTGATTACTATCTTCAATGATGGTATCAAGCAGCAACTTAACCTTGAAATGGCAATTCTTGAGACCTTTATAGCCGGGAGCCTTTCCTCCACCAGTCTTAAGCTTCGCTCCCTTTGGGCGAATTTTGCTGTAATCAAATACAATCTTGCGGCCAGAATAAGCGGTATTCTTAAAATAGCAGTTTAGCAAAGCTTCAATTGAGTCGCCCCACCCTTCAATGCTATCATTAACTGTATAGGTGATTACCGTCCCAGTCTTATCTTTAGCGTTGACGAGATCAGGTAAGCGATTGAGGAACTTATCAGTGATACCAAATCCAACGCCAGTACCACAAAGCAAAGTATAAAAAGATTCAGCAAAAGAACGAATAGAATCAATATGACGTACAGCGCAATTAAAGATCCTTCCATTATGCGCTTCAACCGCTTTACCGCCGAATTGCATACTACGCATTGAAGGAGTAACCTTCCTTTCTCTAACCAAGTCGAAAGCTCTTGAAATTTCATACTTGTCTTCTTTTGGTAGATGCTTGAATCTCTTCAAGTGCATGGTCTCGACTCTTGTAACAGTCTCGTCCCATGTCTCTCTGCGCTTCTTCTTTTCGTCATATTTTGCGTATTTTGTTACGAACGTAAAGTTCGCCATTTCGTCTAGGAAGTTAATAGCTTTGCTCATATAGGGATAATAATTACACCGAAGAAAAACCGATTTGGGAAACTAAAAAATTAAAGAGATACTCTGTTCGTGTGCTTTGCGCCGCGACGTTTTTTAGAGTATTCTTTTAAAGACTTTTCTTTAACAGGGTCTACTCCTCTTTCTTTTTCTCGTTTTTCAGAAAGATCTTTTGAAGCATCCCACATTTCACCAAGATTATAATTTTTTCTCTTAGTTTTTTCAATAAAATCTCGCTCAGAGTTCGCATCTATCTGTGTATCTACACTTACATTAGGAGAGATGAAAATTCTTTGCCATTTTACTCCTCCTTCAGAATACACTTTCTCTGCGTCAATCGAAAGAAAAACTTCTTTGTATTCTTTAGTTTTAGGATTTTGAAAAATATAAACTGGCATATTAAAAAAGAGAAAGGATCTGTTCAGTTGTCTTTCTGACGGTGAACTGCTCTTGAAGATTCAAACCTTCTTGATTTATTTTGCTTTGCTTTACTCTTGCGATTGCCTTTTCGCAGCCTTCAATAAAAGCATCTTCTGACCAGTCAAAAATATTTCCCTGATTAAATTCTTGCCCTTGGTGAAAGAACATATTGTCATAAGCAGGAATTTTGCTTGATGGGTTTACTAGAACTGAATTCTTATCATTAGCCCAAGCTGAATAAGCATGAGCATTAATAATTACAGAATGTTTTCCGATTGCAACTGATTGAAATTCTGGTAATGCCCAACCTTCGCCTCCTGAAGCTCCAAGAACAACGTCTGCTGAATTTAGAAATTCATTATAAAGATTAACTTGAGCCATGTGCCCAAAAAAGCTGACATTGAAGAATTTCTTGCCTTCAACTGCCATGTTAATCAATTTAGTGTTATCTTCTTGAGATAGAAAATTATTATAAAGAGCGCACTGTAAAGAGTAGCTGCTATTGTTAGCGTACTTATTGATCCATGCACGGATTGCCTTTACATGATGCTTACGCTTTTCAAACTTGCCACAAAGATTAAAAGTGATTCTGCCGTCATTAAAGTAAGTCTTGTTTGTAGCTTTGAAATTCTTTGCGTCAAAGAACAGGGGTAAATAACTTACATTACCTACCCCATGTTCACTGAATACCTTCACTGAATAAGGGGAAGAAACTAATACCTTGTCATTATTCTTTAAGATATTAATTTCAGTCTGAGTGAGGGCATCAAGTTCATGGAAAGTAAGTAAAAACTGCCGATCACTATAAGACTCAAGTGAGCCATTAATATGCCACAGTTTAAAAACTGGATCTTTTCTTGAATGGTATCGGAGACCCTTCTTCAAACAAGAATTAAACCAATTCTTAAAATCTTCCGTAATCTCTTCCTGACCGAAATCAGGATTGCCAATCATAAATAGAGATGGCTCCAACTTCAAAGAATAAATCTCTTTAAGAAGTTGAATTGAGACCTGACCAAAACTGGTCGTGTTTACCGGAAGATGTAGGGCAAATTTCATGTTAGATCAAATCATCATCTGAATTAACTTGACTGACAGCGGCCTTCGCTGGCTTTGCGGTAGGCTTGGATGCTAGGCGGGTCGTGTTGTTGTTTGATGGAACTTGAGTTCCAGTTAAAGTCTCGTACTGAGCCTTTTCCATGAAGATCTGAAAATCGGGAGACCCGTCGTTCTTCTTCTTGTTGTTTGGGAACACAATGATCTTAACTTCATCAAAGTTATCCTTGATGTCCTTAAGTCGGAACTTACCAGTTAGATACTCAGAACCACTAGAGCCTTTGCGGCTCCAAAGTGCGCCAAGTTCGCGTCGAATTGAATTACTGTCAGTATTGTTAGTATTAGGAGTAGGCATAAGATATGCAAGTAAATACTACCTGTCCTGACAAAAAAAGTAAAGTGTTTTTACACGAAATCTTGCATTTCTTTACTCTCTATTTTGGTCTTCAAGAACTCAAGAGCTTTTTTGTGTAAAGTGATTGCTGTCTGATAAGTTACGCCTAGTTCTTTTGAAATATTTTTCCACTTACGAGAAGGCTTATCTCCATAGTATCTCAACATGATAATCTTCTCTAGTCGTTTATCTTTCATTTGAGAAAGGAGATTAAAAATGTACTCCTTCTTCTCTTCAAAATCATTAGTATCTTGACTAAGATTTGCTACAAGATTCTTTTGATTTTCATCATCTATGGAAAGCGTCCACTTATGTTTAGTAATGTTTGTTAAGCATTTGTATTTAACGTGGTTAGCAAGCCAAGTTGAGAATTTGCTATTTTGAGTTTCATCAAAATTAAGAGTACACTTGTAAATAATGTAATCTTTTTCATTAGCAAGATCTTCTGGGCTTACGCCTCTTTCTTGAAGAATCTTATTATATTTTTTAAAGATATCAAAACAGAGAGGAGAATGCCTATCTATCAGAGTCTTTAATGATTGGTTGCATTGATGAAGTTTTACCTTCGTTACAAGTTCATTGTCAGTTGAGTCTATCATGTGCGTAAAGCTTACCTTGTTTTATCAAGTTGTCAATACTTTCTTTGACGGAAATTTTCAAAGCTTGTTCATCAGATCCATGCATCCAACGAAGCAAATAATCGCAATGTTCTCTAAGAGCGGGATCGTTTCTGCTTTCGTCATCGTTTGCAGGATTGCAAATTGAACCGTCTGAAAAATATTTTTCAACATAAATTAAAACTCCTTTATTTTCTTCCTTTATCCAAACAACTTCGTCTTTTAAATATTCGAAGTGTCTAATATCTGTTACACAAAAAATATCTGAAGGCTTAAAATTTTCAGATTTCTTGTACTCATCAATTTCAGACTGAAGCTTTTCTATCCAATACCTGCCTTTAGTATTTTGACGCATTACTCTAGCGTGACTTACTAATAAATGCCTTACCTTGTTCTTATCCTCAGTTGAGCAATTAAAAATGTCAACTCCGTATTTATATAAGATCAAAGAATACAAATCACTCTTTAACGAATCAGCAAGAGCAAATCTTATTACATTCACTCCAAACTCTTCTGAGCAAATCTGCTTTAGTAATCTATAGTAAGTATCCTTACCTACAGTTGCAGCACCAGCAATTCCTAGGAATAAGTTAGACATAGTAAAACATAGTATCTAGAAGAGATGTGTTTGTAAAGAGAACTGCCAGCTTTATGATTTTTCTTTGAGTTAAAATAGGAAAAGGCTGTCATCTCTAAAAATAATTATAGAGTTTTAAAATAATCAAGAGCTACCCATTTCAATCCTTCGCAGCCTGTTTCGCAGGTCTTCGGCCTTCTCAAGAAAGCCTAGCTAATGACTAACTCTTTGTTTAAGTTCTTTGTCTTCACGGGTGGGATTTATTTTAGGACGAACTGCCAGCTTTTTCTTTTGAGAAAAATGAGGTTTCAGCTTTTTCAAAGTCTTCTCCTTGCGGAACGTCGCCTTTTCCCGAAATGGCGTTGGATTTCTTAGATCCAGTTGACTAGGGTCTTTTTACGGGCCTGATGTCTCTGATGCGTTCAAACTGGGATCTCCCCAGTAGGCTATTCACCCAGACAAAGAACTAGCTCATCCTATTCAGGGTTTTTGGTTTTGTCAAAAATCTTTTCGCGCATCTCGTTGAAGATGACCAGAAGGTTCTTGATGTCCTTCTCGCTGACTGAAGCAGGGTTGCATCTTTCAGATTCGTTTTCAATTAAAGCGCAGTAAGAATTAATAATTTCTGCGATTATGAAAGCAGTTTTAGGAGAAATTATGACATTCTGCTCATAGGCATCAAACTTCTTAGAAAGAATCCAATAATTATTTTCATTAAAGAGAGCCTTCTTTACGACTCCATTTTTCTCAAATTCTTCAAGAGCGCACAAAATGCAAGCTCTTTCAGATTCGGGTTGTTCAGAAATCTCAAGAATCTTTATAAAATCATTTTCACAAAAACTATCATTTTTAAAATACCATTGGTATAACTTAATTGAAGCGTCAGCGATTGTCATAATCAATGATACAAGAATGCCAGAAAAAGGTCCAAATAAACTTGATCTTTTGTTTTGCTCCAGCGAGAATACTTTCCATGAGACTTTCTTGGCATGAGTACGGGTGCATGATGGCTCTTGCTGCTTCGTCTAGAAGTGAAGATCCGCACACCAAGGTTGGAGCTTGCATCTTAAATAAAGAAGGCAGAATAATTTCAACAGGGTACAATGGTCTTAAAAAAGGCTTCCCTGTTAAAGATTGGATGAAGGAGGAGAAAAATCGCCCTAAGAAGCGCGAAATAATGCTCCACGCAGAAACCAACGCCTTGTCTTTGATAAGAAAAGGAGATGCAGATACTATATGTTTGACGATATCGCCTTGCTTCGCTTGCGCGAAGGATATAGTTTCTCATGAAATTCAAAGAGTATTTTATATTAAGGAATACGATCAATGTAACAAGTTCAAAGAAATATTTGAATATTACAAAATTTACTATAAGGAATTAAATCCTGAAAGCCTTTCTAAAATCAAATCTCATTTACAATTATGGATATAGAAACAATAGTCACAGTTAAATTCGTTAAACTAAACAATCTAGCAATTGTCCCGTCTCGTCAAAAGACTGGAGATGCTGGCTACGATCTTTACGCAACCGAGAATGTAAGAATTAAGCCTATGAGTCGCGCTCTCGTTAGCACTGGGCTTTCGGTTGAAGTGCCTCAAGGTTACTACGCTAGAATTGCTCCTCGCAGCGGCTTGGCAGTTAAGAATGGTATTGATGTCCTTGCTGGCGTTGTAGACTCTAGCTATCGTGGAGAAGTTAAAGTTGTCTTGATGAATCTAAGCATCGATCTTGCAAGCATGATGGGACTTACTCCAAATATCGCTGGTTCAAGTTTTGATTTTAATATTAAAGCTGGAGACCGAATTGCTCAATTAATTATTGAAAAGTATCATGCTGTTGATTGGCAGCAGGTTGAATCTTTGTCTACAACCGAAAGAACGGGCGGATTTGGAAGTACAGGAGTGTAACTCTGTCACTGTGACAGCCAATTTTGTCTCAGAATGTCTCAAATAAGCAGTAAAAAAGCGGGTTTTAAGGTTGGCACAATTCTTGCTAGAAGATAATCGTCTATGATATACATATATTCTAATACTCCAACAAATAATAAAAACTTATTCACTCTAGACAAGCTTAGTAATCAATATACTACTGAGATTGAAGTTCCGGGTTTTTCTAAAGAAAACTTGGATGTAACGATCAAGACTGAAAATGAAGGAGATCTTGTTACCGTTAAAGCTTCTAATGGAAAGAAGAAGGCAGAAGCATCTTTGTGGATTCCGTCTGCCGCAGATTCTTCTCAACTAAAAGCATCCGCTGAAAACGGATTGCTTACTCTGACAATTCCCCTAAAGGGCGAACATCAACCGAAAAAAATAAAAGTAACTTAAGTTACTCCCCGCCTATGTGCGGGGTTTTTCATTTTTATGGCTTATTTAACTACATCAATACCAACTCAAACAGCATACCTTGATACTTCGTTTCTTAATGACTCTTTACCAAGAACAAGTGGAAAATGGATTCCTGTAGAGATATTCTCAGTAGTTTCAATTTCCAGAAGGTGTTTGCTATTTAACGTAATGAGCGAATTCGGGGCGCAATTTGCTAGAGTTCCAATTCATTACTTGTCAAAAATTCCTGAGCCTCAAACAAATTTTGAGTTACATTGGATTCAACTTTGGGATTGTTTCGGTTATTATTTTTCAGTCCAAAGATTCGATTATCTTAAAAACGCTTCAGCCTATATGCTGATGAAAGATAAGTCTAAGCATACAGCTAAGTATGCGTTTACAATTGATTGGTGTAATGGAGAAGATTATAATTTAGGGTATTCTGAAATCTCAAGCGGACATAAGTGCGCTCATGTATTTTGGGGAGAAGGAGGTCAAATGTTTGCTCAACCAAACAATAGAATCATTTGGCGCGATTCAGGAGCATTCATTGGGTCTTCATTACCCGCAGAATCAAAAACATGGAAACCTTTTAGCCACGAATTTTCTTGCGAAGGTCTTGCTCACAAGTGGACTGCTGGAGATGAGGAACTTATGTATTATGAGTTCAAGAATGAGCCAGAGTTAGCCAAATAAACACGATAAAATAAAATGTGTAATATAAGATATAGCTGAATATGACTATTGAAGAGAATCAAATTTTTGAAGAAGCTCTCTTACTTCAGAAAAGTACTAATTGGTGGATTAAAGAGACTGCTAAAATTATTCAAAAAATAGATGATCTTGAAAAAGAAGACTTCTCTTTAGAAAATGAAACTGAACTAGAGAGCCTTCGTCATAAACTTGGTACTTTTTTGGCTCGTAAAAAAATAGAGGAAAAGAAAATCGAAGATCTTCTCATTAAGATCGACAAGGTAGAAAAAAAGGAAAAGGAAAAAAATGCCAAAACTAAAACGTGAAAAATTTTATATTGTAATTTCAAAGAAAAATAATTACACTTATGGTGCTTTCCCTCATACAAAAGAAGGAAAGGCAGCAGCTAAAAATTACATCGAAGAAAAATCCAATAAAAATTTGCAGTTAAAAATTAAAATTAAATAATATGCCAGTACCAAATAAACGTAAAGGTGAAGACTCAAAAAAGTTCATGGGACGTTGTATGACCGACATTCCAAAGGACGAATATCCAAATCCAAAGCAACGTGTTGCGATTTGCCTGAATCAAGATAAGAAGAAGCCGAAGAAGTAATTCTTATTATGAAGTTAGTTATTTGCATCCCCGGAAATAACTTTTCCGGGTCTTTTTTTGATTCTTTTCTAGAATTTTATCATTGGTGTCTTCACAACAACATCAAGGTATTTCTTTCAAGAAAGGAATCTTGTAATATTTACTATGTAAGAAATATGTGCCTTGGCGGCAATGTCCAAGCTGGCAAGAGCCAAAAACCTTGGGGAGGTTCTTTTGATTATGATTATATACTTTGGATAGATTCTGATATTGTCTTCAAACCTCAAGACTTTATTAGACTTCTTCAAATGGAGAAGGATATTGCTTCTGGTTTATACTTAATGACTAATGGTTCAAGAGAGCCAAATCAATTTGCCACTGTGGTCGATTGGGACGAAAAGTTTTTTGAAAAAAATGGTTACTTTAAGTTCGTTCAGAGAGAAGATGTAGTGGGTAAAACGGAACCCTTTGTAGCTGACTACACTGGATTTGGTTTTATCTTAATTAAGAAAGGCGTTTTTGAGAGTTTGGATTATCCTTGGTTCCAGCCGATCTTTTTTAATATTGGCAACGCTCACGACTTCTGCATGGAAGACGTAGGCTTCTGCCTCAAAGCTAAAGAAAAAGGTCATAAAGTATGGATACATCCACAAGTAATAGTGAAGCACGAAAAGAAAATCCTTCTAAGTACATGAGGCAATTAAAAATTAGCCGCCTGACTTTGATGGAGAAATTTTTTAATACTGATTTAGAACTTTTAGTTGAGATATGGAAGGGAGAAACAGAGAACGAATATTTCTCTGTTGACTTCGCTTACAATTATTCTTCTTGTGCTGCAATGGGATCTATAAGCGAAAGAGAGTCTAACCTTGGTGCATACAAAGAAATTCTTTGGGCAAAAGATGAATTATTTGATATAATGGGTTTAGCTAAGTATCTTAAATGGGATACATCAAATACTGTAATCGAAGACTTATCTGAAAAGGTATGAACGCAAAACTAGAAAATTATCTTTGCAATCGTTTCTCCTCGTTCTTTGACTCTAAAGGACTTTCATTTGATTGCTCTGATGGGTGGTTTTTTATCTTAAATTGGATGTTTTTGCGAGTTGAAAACTCTCTCAATTACATAAACAAAGACAAGCCGCCAGAGGAAAAAGATTCTTTCATCGTTCTGCAAGTTAAAGAAAAATTTGGATCTCTTAGAGTTTACCACACTGGAACTGACAACGAAGAAATTTTTAATCATGTATCTGCGGCAGAATCTTTAAGCTGTTTCATTTGCGAGGAGAGTGGAGTTTTTAACGAAACTGTAGGAATCAATTCAAAAGGTTGGATTAAAACTCTTTGCAAAGATCAAGCTGGATTTAATAGTGGTTGGATTAGTAATTATGATAATGATCTGCTTGCTATCCTAGAAGAGATAAAGGCTGAAAAATGACTGAAAGAGAAGCAAAAAATCAGTGCCTTATGATTAAGAAAACTTCTGTTTGGTTAAAGAAGGAAATCGCAGCGACGATGAAACTTCTTGATGAAGCAAAAGATGATAAAGAAACTCTTCTTCATTTAAATAATCTTATCTGTTTGAAGAACAAGGCTGGGGCAGAGGTTGCCCGAATCGACAACTTGATCAAGCGCATGGAAGAAGAAGATTTCGAATTTTGACCTTGCTTTCCTCTTGCGAGCCGCTAGGATGGGGGCGTGATAAATTATGGACTTTGCTGCATTTCCCTTGTTTTGTCCGAAAAGGGCGAGAAATTTCAAACCCTGACGTACACCAGATTCAAAACCCTTGGCAGAGAAGAAGGCATGAAGGTTCTCTCCAAGAGAATCCTCAATAATTTCAACATCACTCTCAAAACGATAACTCATTGCAATGAAAATCAAATCGGAGCTTATCGACTTTCTAGCGAAATTACTCCTCTTCTTAGTCATCCTGATCTTAATTTTGATCTCACTGAACTTAACGATGCGGAAGAGATTTTTTCTATTATTGACAAGATTAAAAATCAGATCAAGACATCGGGCATCAGAATCTCCGCTCACCCCCCAGAGTTTGTAAGCTTCACCAGTCAGAAAGAAGAAGTCATTAACAACTCAATCAGAGATCTAAATGAACACGCTCTCTTGTTTGATCTGTTTGACTGCCCAAAAGATTACCGCTCTCCTCTCAATATTCATATTAGACAAGATGGCGACCCAGAAGAACTTTCTCAGAAGTTTATTTCAGTTTACAATCGTCTCAATCCTAGTGTAAAAGATAGATTGGTGCTTGAGGTCAATGACAACAAGAACGGCACTTGGTCAATCAAGAATCTTATAAAGTACTTTTATGAGCGACATGGGATTCCTATTACATTCGACTCCTTGCACCAGTCTTTGCTGCACGGCGATCAATCTGATGAAGAGGCTTTCAATGACGCTTATCGCACTTGGCCTACTAAACCCCTGTTCCATTATTCTGAAGGTATAGATGGTTCTCGCAAACACGCAGATATGCCACTTAATCATCCAAAAAACTTTGGACAGAATGTAGACTTTGACATAGAATTGAAGAGTAAGGATTTGGCAATCTTTAAACTCAAAGAGTTTGCTAAGTCAATTAGTAATTAATTCGCCGCCAAAATAGCTCAACGGTAGAGCATCGCTTTTGTAAAGCGGAGGTTGCTGGTTCAAATCCAGTTTTTGGCTCGAATCTTTCTATAGGCTCCATTTTAAGTGAAAAACTATTACATATTTTTAGATGATATAAGATATCCAGAAGATGTCACATGGGTACAAATTCCAAAATATGAATGGACAATTGCCCGTGATTTTTTTCAGTTTCGGGATATAATAAAGATAAAGGGCGTTCCTTCTTTTATCTGCTATGATCATGATCTTGGAGCGCAACACTACCGTGATCTTAAAACAATCCTAGAAACTAATAAAATTGACTACTCTAAATATAAAGAAAAGACTGGCTACGATTGTGCTAAGTATTTGGTTGAGGTTTGTCAAGATCAAAGCGTACCTCACCCAGAATACGAAGTCCACTCAATGAATCCCGTGGGTGCAGAAAACATTAAAAAATACATAGACAATTACAATGAATCAATTAGAATTTGAATTCAGGTCTCCAGAACAGATCGCTGAACATAAAAAGATTGAGGAAGAAAACGAAAAGGTCTTGGAGCAGATGTTCTCTGACGACGGATATGTTTACAATAAGTATATAGATTTCTTGCTAGATCTTATCCCGTTCAGATTGGGGTGGAGATGCAGGAACTGGCCTAGCGAAATTAGATGGAAAGTAAAATGCACTTATCAGAAGATTCGATATGGAGTTTCTGATGATGATGTATTTTCTTTGGGGCATAGTATTGCAGAGTTTATCCTTCCTAGACTTAAATACTTTAAGAGCAAAGGCAAGACTGGAATCCCTACTTGTTTTTTACCTAATAATTATCACCTTCTAAAAGGCGAAGAGGCTGACTACGCAGAAAAGGCGGCTATAAAAGAATGGAATCACGCTTTAGATGAAATGATATTTGCTTTTGAATATACTATCAGAGGCGATGAGATGTGTGAATTCCCAGAAGTACTTATGCCAAAGAAAGGTGTCGTTAGAGGCAGTTCTGAAAAAACCGTAGAAGAAAAAGATGGCTGGGATGAGTACATGAAGAAAAGCAATGAAATGTATGCAAGAAAAGAAAACGGCCTTATTCTTTTTGCTAAATATTACGACGCTCTTTGGATATGAAATTCACCCCAGAACAGCGTGATCTCATTAAAGAGACTCGTAGAAAGATACAAAAATTAGAAGACGAGCAAACTGCTTTATTTACTAATCTAAGTAATCAATTAGATGTGCCTACAAAAGCAGAAGATTGGTTATTTGATTATGTTTATAATAATTATGGAACAATAAAGAAAATAGAATCTCTTTTAAAATAATATGTCAAAGTTGCATTTTGTACCCAAAGGCTGGGGATATGAGAAGTGGATTGTTAATAACGATAAATACTGCGGTAAAATTCTGTTTGTCGTCAAAGATCGCAAGTGTAGTCTTCATTATCACAAAATAAAAGATGAAACTTTCTATGTACAAAGTGGAAAAATTGTCTTGCATTATGGCATGGATGAAAAAACCGCAAGAAATAACTGGATCACCTTGGGTCGAGGTGATAGCTTCCATATCCCAACAGGGATGATTCACCAATTCTCTGCTCTTAAAGATAGCGAAATTATTGAAATTAGTACCCAGCACTTCGATGAAGACAGCTACAGAATTGAAAAAGGAGACTAAAGTGTCGCAAAATAAAAAACTATTGAATGAACTGGCAAAAAATATTCGCAGCATTGATGCCAGCGAACAACCAAACCGCATAGTTAAGAACATCGATAAGATTATTCAAGACTATTATACTAAATTCTACGACATGGTTGATGGTAGAAAGCAGATAACTCAACAAAAGAATGGACACTGCTGCTAAGGTTTCAACCCCTTGCATCAGACTTTGTAAATTAAAAGATGGTTTCTGTACAGGTTGCAACAGGTCTTGGCAGCAAATCGCTGATTGGACTCAGTATTCTGAGAAAACAAGACTTGAAATAATGGAATCTCTGTTATTAAACGAACAAAATGAACGGAAAAGGAAGCAATCCTAGAAATTGTTTTAGTAAACAGTTCAAATCTAACTATGATGAGATTAACTGGAATAAACCAGTTAACAATGAACAGACCAGTAAACATCATGGAACTCAAAGAAAAAGACTTAAAAAAATACCACCAACCCAAAGTGGGGGATAATTTTCAAGCAGGAGATTTAGTTCATTTGGTTGACGACGAATATGTTGTCATTTCAAAAGACAATATCCTGATGAAGCAGACTATCAGCAAGTATAACAAAGTATATAGAAAAAATGGAAAAAGATAAGGACGGTTATCTCTTGGTTCCCAAAGAATTCACTCACAAAGGTTACCAGTTCAAGTTCATAAAAAAACTTGAAGGTGGCTGGATGATCTACGAAAAGACAAAAGAGTCTACTAAAACTAAAAAATATGAATTGGTTAAGCCTAAAAGGCAAGATCAATTCGTGTTTCATGGCAAAACTATTGAAGCCAAGTGGGTTTATCCTAATGATAACGCTTTCGGCAGGATTGGCTTTGATTGCCTTTCTCTTGATATTGCCATCAATAGGCATAAAGAAATCTTGGCTAATAAGCAAGAACAAGTTGAAAACACTCAAGCTGAATTAAAGATTCCAAAAGGAGAGTTTACCATGAAAGATCTCCTCGTTACAAATAAGATTCCATACCCAAAACTATATCTTAAAATTAAAGAAATGGTTCTTGGAAACACAATTAAAAAAGTCGGGGAAAGAAAAAATATCAGAGGTAAGCCTAGTGATGTTTTTAAATTGGTGTAATAAATAGTCTATGGATGAACTTTTAGGAGCAATCAAACTAATCGCTGGAAACTTTTGCCCTCATGACTATATGTATTGTGATGGGCAAATTTTGCAAATCTCGCAATACCAAGCCTTGTATGCGCTAATAGGAAATCAATATGGAGGAGATAGGGTTCATACTTTTGCTCTTCCTAATTTAAATAAAACTCCACTTATTCAAGGAACTACTTTGAAGTATATAATTTGTACTCAAGGGATATTTCCTTCAAGACCAGATTAAAAAACACTCAAGCCGCCGAAAGGCGGCTTTTTTAGTGTAATAGAGTGTATATGTACGATACAACTCCAACGCTTCCCCATGTATCATCAAGTTACATTTATGATACAATATTGGCTCAATGGCGACCAATACTAGACTCTGATTTTGCTGGAGGAAGCTCTGCTGGTACTCAAAATGACGCTTTCGGTCGTCAAAGGACTTCTAGCCCAATGACTTTATTTGACTCCAGTCACAGATATAAAGATAATGGCCTTTGGAATACCTTTACTTCAGGAACAGCTACAGGAATTTTTAATACTAATCAAGGATTAGTTAATTTAACAGTTGGTAGCGGGATTAATGATGAAATTATCAGAGAAACTACAAAAGTATGTTCTTATCAACCGGGAAAATCACTATTGATAATGAATACCGCAGTGATGGAAGCACCAAAAGTTGGCCTTCGTCAAAGAGTTGGATATTACGGTTCTAATAATGGAATATATATAGAACTTAGCGGTTCTAATTTAAATTTTGTCGAAAGAACTTCTGTAAGCGGTTCTTTAATGGAAACTAGAGTTCCTCAATCGTCTTGGAATGGTGATAAATTAAATGGTAGCGGTAGCTCTAATTTAACTTTAGATATTTCTAAAGCTCAAATTTTTTGGATGGATGTTGAATGGCTAGGTTTAGGAACCGTGCGTTGCGGATTTATTATAAATGGTAAATTTATTGTCGCCCATTCTTTTCATCACGCAAACATAATCAATTCAACTTATATCACAACAGCATCATTACCACTTCGTTATGAAATTAAAAATGCTGCCGCGACTTCTGGAGCAAGTACATTAAAGCAAATTTGTTCAACAGTAATTTCTGAAGGAGGTTATGAACTTCGCGGATTGCAACAAGCAGTTACTATTCCTTTAGACGCTCCAAGAGACTGTACTCTTGCAAATACTTACTATCCAGTTATTTCTCTTAAATTAAAATCTGAATTTTTAGATGCAATTGTTATTTTAACTGCGTTAAGTATGGTTGGTACTGGAAATAACGCAGTATTTAATTGGCAAGTAGTAGCCTCTGGAACTACTACTGGAGGAAATTGGGTTGATGCTGGCGCAAATTCAGCAGTTCAATACAATATTTCAGGAACATCATTCTCAGGCGGTAGAGTTTTAGCTTCTGGATATATGACTTCAAACACTCAAGGCCAAGCGGTAATAGATATTCTAAAAGAAGCTCTATTTAAATTCCAATTAGAAAGGAATACTTTTACTTCTACTGGTTTTGAATTAACTTTAATTATAGCTTCTAAAAATGCTGGAGACGACGTATACGCCTCAGTAGACTGGGAAGAGATCAGTAGATAAATACATAATTAGATTATTAATTGTGTAATAATAGGCATGAAGAAGTCCCTATTGTTACTCTCTGTCCTGTTAGTATTAACGGGATGCTTCTCTACAATTAAACCTTCTAAACAGATAGATGACAATCAAAAGGTCATTGCTAAAGAAGAAAAGAAGGTAGATAGCACTTTAGTTGAAATAGAAAAAAACGACAAAGGCAAGAGAATCCAAACCTCTGGTCTTTCTGTCGGAATTCAACATTCTCTCAATCAGATAACTAATGCCCCCGTTCAAGTAGATACTGCCAGAAAGTTAAATGAAAGAGTCATCTCCATTGTTGGTTCTCCTCATATTGATGAAATGAAGAGAATAAAGACTACAGTAGATCTTTTAAACTCTGCTTTAGTTGAAGAGCGCAAAAAAGGAGAAGAACTTTTAGCTCAACGCGACGACATAATTAATAAATTACAGAAAGAAAAGTCAGAGCTAAATCAAAAATACGATGATCAACTTTGGCAACTAACTGACAAAGCCAAAGAAGTCGCCAAAGAAGCAGATCAAAATAAAGCAGTGTTAGATTCAATGAGCGGAATGTTTGGTCTTAATGCTGTATTATGGGGATTAAAGAAGTTTATTATTAGTACATTAACTACAATTATTATATTTGTAGTCCTATTTGTTATTCTTCGTCTTCTAGCAACAGTTCACCCTGCTGCCGCTGCTGCATTTTCAATCTTTAATATGTTAGGGTCAGCATTGATTTCTGTATTAAAAGCTTTAACTCCTAAAGCTTTTGAAATGTCTAATTTCACTTCAAAAGACAAAGTAGAAGAATTTAAAGCACCACTTGTTAAGATTGTTGACGTTATCCAAGATCTTAAAGAAAGACAAAAAGAATTTCCAGATAGAGTTTATCCAATAACAGAAGCCTTAAAGAGATTCGATAAAGAAATGGACAGCCATGAAAAAGATTTAATAGACGAAATTCTAAAAGAACAAAAGTGGATTAAATAAAAACTAAAATGAACGAAATCTTCTCAAATATAAAAAAGTATTTATTAGTTATACTTTTACCAACTGCGCTTTTAGTTATTCTTTCAATATCTTGTTTAAAAGATATAGAAAAAGCATTTGTTAGATTTAGATTTGGCAGGGATATAACTCTTTACCTTAGAAAGTCTACAGACCATTTAACATATCTTGGTGCTGCATATACGGCTACTGGTGATAAAAAGTTTATAGAGCAATTCAACGGCCATCTGAAAGAAAGAGAAAAGTATTTTAATAACGAAGTTTTTATTTCTAAAATACTTACTCAAGAGGAATTAAAAGAGTTTCGAGTTGGCTTAGACATAAGCAACGAATTAGCAAAAGAAGTAGAAGGCCCTGCTTTTGAAAAGATGGAT
>Ga0164292_10000012_pt1 | contig 122594 bp, 193 predicted proteins | sample GEODES117metaG_FD_111486 | JGI IMG/M metagenome (GOLD analysis project Ga0164292, IMG submission 111486) | Eutrophic lake water microbial communities from Lake Mendota, Wisconsin, USA - GEODES117 metaG | ecosystem: Environmental > Aquatic > Freshwater > Lake | place: USA: Lake Mendota... | reverse complement strand
CCTTCAATCTTTGGCGGAGTCCCCCAACTAAATGACGCGCCCTCTACCTTTGGAGGAGTCCCCCAACTAAATGACGCGCCCTCTACCTTTGGAGGAGTCCCCCAACTAAATGACGCGCCCTCTACCTTTGGAGGAGTCCCCCAACTAAATGACGCCTCAAGCTTGGGCGGCGTACCCCAGTTGAATGAGGCTCCCTCAACCTTTGGCGGCGTTCCCCAATTAAATGAGGCTCCCTCAACCTTTGGCGGCGTTCCCCAATTAAATGAGGATCCCTCAATTTTTGGAGGCGTCCCCCAATTAAATGAGGCTCCCTCAATTTTTGGAGGCGTTCCCCAATTAAAAGAAGTTCCTTCCACCTTTGGAGGCGTCCCCCAATTAAAACTAGCTCCGTCAATCTTTGGAGGCGTCCCCCAATTAAAACTAGCTCCGTCAATCTTTGGAGGCGTCCCCCAGTTGAAACTCCCTCCTTCGACTTTTGGTGGCTTGCCCCAATTAAAACTAGCTCCGTCAATCTTTGGAGGCGTGCCCCAGTTGAAGGATGCATCCACCTTTGGAGCCTTGCCCCAGTTGAAGGATGCGCCTTCCACCTTTGGAGCCTTTCCCCAGTTGAAGGATGCGCCTTCCACCTTTGGAGCCTTGCCCCAGTAGAAGCTTGCGCCTTCCACCTTTGGAGCCTTGCCCCAGTTGAAGGATGCATCCACCTTTGGAGCCTTTCCCCAGTTGAAGCTTGCGCCTTCCACCTTTGGAGCCTTGCCCCAATCAAAACTCGCTGGGCTTATTTTAGGTGCCGGTCCAAAGCCAAAACTCGCTGGGCTTATTTTAGGTGCCGGTCCAAAGCCAAAACTCGCTGGGCTTATTTTAGGTGCCGGTCCAAAATTGAAACTGGCCGGACTTATTTTAGGGGCCGGGCCAAAATTGAAACTGGCTGGGGCGATCTTTGGTGCGGGCCCGAAACTAAAACTCGCTGGGCTCATTTTAGGTGCCGGTCCAAAGCCAAAACTCGCTGGGCTTATTTTAGGCGCCGGGCCAAAGGTGAAACTCGCTGGGCTTATTTTAGGCGCCGGGCCAAAAGTGAAACTCGCTGGGCTTACGCTTGGTGCTGGGCCAAAGGAGAAACTCGCTGGGCCAACACTTGGTGCTGGACCAAATTCAAAACTCGCTGGGCCAACACTTGGTGCTGGGCCGAAGGTGAAGCTCGCTGGGCCAACACTTGGCGCCGGGCCGAAAAAGAAACTCGCCGGACCCACTTGGGGAGCAGGGCCGAATGTGAAACTCGCCGGACCCACTTGGGGAGCAGGGCCGAATGTTACCGTCGGAACGAATCCTGGAAAGGGTCCGAAACTAGGAACATTTATGGTTATTGAGGGGGCTGGTATGACAATACTTGGAAAACTTATCGGATTTATGTCCAGACACGGAAATATGATCTGAGGCAGTTCTATCTGGGGGGTTTGGTTTATTTGGGGTATTGTTATGTTCGGAAATGCAGGAACTTGCGGTATTGGAACAATGAAAGGATCAGGTCCTGTTGGAACTTCTGGAACTTTGCTTGTAGATCTTGTTATCGGGGTCTGTACGACTGTACAGTCTGGACTTATGACAGTTACTATAGGATCTATAACCGCCCCTGCCGCATAGGTGTGAGTCCCAGATTGCGTGGATGTTGTGGATTGGCCATCTCCAAAGTCAAGATTGAATGTGTCAAATGTTCCGTTTATTGTTATGAAATACTCTATGGTGGTTCCCTCGCAATTCGGAGAGCCCCCAGTCAACACGTTCGTTTCAAGCACGACATCTACGCAATAGGCATCATCCAAGCAAACAGGTTCGTTCTCAAGTTTGGTTATGCTTTCTTCTATTTCAAATATATACTGCTCAACAGCTAATGTGGCATCAACCAGCTGATTGTGATGTTCTGCTATAACAAAGCCTCTTACCCACGATCCGGCGGGATTGAACTTTGTGGGCTTGCCCCCTAGGCCTCTGGCGCATCTCTTTAGTTTGAATACTTTTCCCTCAAATTGAAAAGTCAATCCATTTTCGTTGTAGCCGGAACCTCCCCTGACCACCTCTATGCTGCGTATCGACCCATCTACAACATTGGCCTTAACCTTTGCTCCCGTCCCTGCTCCCAGTACCTTTATGGCTGGAACCTTGTAGCCCGACCCGCCATTCAATACGGAAACGCTTACCAAGGATCCATCTTCATTTACCTTCACTTGCCCAATAACTGCCCCACTGCCCACAACCTCGTTCTTTTCTACCGCGTCATAATAAAACATCTCCCCCGATATGTTGGCAAATCCGTTGTCTGCCCATATCTCTTGTTGATCTGGCCTTACGGGCTCAATTTCTATCTCTTCGCTCCAAGCCGGGTTTTCTTTTATGGTCTTGGCCTCGCTCGTGTTGTAGACGAGGAATAGAGTCCTGTCGGAATCTATTGCTAATGGAAATGTTGGTTGAGGGGGGAATCCTGTTGGCATGATGTCTCTTTTAGGTATCTATCAATAAACTCCCAATTTGAACTGGGTGCCGGAAGGCCTTGTTTTCGCCATGGAGAAAGTGAGATCCGTTCCGTTGAACTTTATCATGGCCTTTACGCTGTAGTCATAACTTAAATAAGCGATTCTGTCATTATCAGACGCCGCCAGAAGCGTGTTTGATTTGTCGTCAAAGTTTGACTTGCTGGTGTCTTGGACGGATCTGAAAGACAATGATGATGAGTTTGCCCGACCCACTTCCCAAGTCAAAGAAGTGTCATTCCAAGCGCATATCTCGCCCGAGTTGTTGAACATAAATATTCCATTGTACAAGGCGACTAATTGCCCTTCCAACTTGACAGAACCGATCATGCTGGGGAGTTTGGTTATAGTTCCATAGGGATCCGATACCGTGCCTTTCGTCTTGTAGAAATCGGAAAGTCTGAAGAACTCATTGACCGAAGAGTTCCTGAGTATGTATCCGACAGAATCCTTCCAGGCAGTTCTGTATACGGCGAAGTAGCCATTGGTAGCCAGCCCATCTTCATCAAAATAGGAAGGATGTTCTAGTAATTCGTCCGCTCCATTTTCAAAACTTGAGGTCGTTAGTTCTATTGGAGCGGATGCTGATTGTGTAAGTATGTTGTAATCCAACCTCTGGGCCAGAGTTTGATTTTGACCCGAAATTGTTGTTGGTCCTTGTCCAAAAATAAAATAAGTTCTATCGGGTGAGTTCAATGCGGCCCAGTTCCATGGTCTGTTCGTTATTGAATTTACGCTTTCATAAGCGTCATCAAAGGCGTTGTATTTTGCGATCTTTATGTTCTTGTCATCTATGACAGAGCCACCAGATGCCCAAAAAAGCAAGGAGTTGCCTTTGTTTCCCGAACTGGCCGTTCCGGCAAGAGTGAACTCTACATTTCTGCGGAACTCTTTGACCGCCCTTCCAAGCGTGTCTGAATAATACTGCTCATCGTTATAGGAAAGCGGACTGCTATCCAAAAAGGCATCGCTCCTCTGCACAGAAAGAGTTTGGTTTCCCAAGGTTTTGAATGTCTCGCTGCCGAGAGAAAACTCGTAGGCCTGAACCGTACCGCTTCCGTTGTTATTTAGAGTTTTGAAATTAAACATCCATAGGTTTTTGGCTTCAATAATATCAACAGAATCCTTATATTGTGTTATTCGGTAAGATCCGTATTTTGTATCAACTCTAAGAACTATGTCGTAATACCCACCAAGACTGTACGAGGCCTTTGCCAAGCTTGAATTGGAATGAGGAAGATCGTCGCCGAGAGACCATGTATATTCCTCTATGGGATCAACAGGAGTCCCGGCATTAAGCAATTCTCCTCCATAAGAATAGCCAGGATTTTCGGGATTGTTTCCTTCCGGTATCTCTATGTTGATGAATGAGTTTGCTATGGATCTTATCCTCGGATATATGCCGTTGGCCACATCCCCTTGGTTGTAGTTCTGAGAGGCACTTGGGATTATTCTAATTACTGCTTCCTCTGGAGCTTCGTTTTTTACATTGATCAAATCGTTGAATTCCACATCGCTGTCCCCGTATTTGTTGCTCACAGTCAACTTGACGGTATAAAGCCCGGGAGAATCATATGTCTTGACTAATTCAGCTCCCGAAATATTCACCCCGTCTATTTCCGTCAGCCTCGATTTGTACTCTTCCATGCTTTCCGAAACAAACTCCAACGTGGATCCGTCACCGAAGTCCCAGTGGTGCGTGAAGGGGCCGTCTCCCAACCTGACGCTTTCATCCTTGAATTTGGCCTTGAATGGATTTCCTTGAGAGGAAAGTCCAATTTGACTTTCAACGGTAAACCAAGCCTTTGGAGAAAGCACCAATTCATTTAAAAACTTTATCCTTCCCGATATGCTGTTTTCATTTGGGGAGTATTTTGTTCCCAAAAAACTTTCAACCGAGATCAAGGCGTCCTTTAAATGATTATGATGGAGATCCAAGACATTCATCGTCACATTGGTGGCCTTTTTCGGCTTGGCAATCTCAAGGCCCAAAAATTCAGGCAGCAGTTCCAACTCGTCAAAACTACTCGCAGTTCTTGAATTGTAGTAAAAGCTCAATGCTCGCTTGTCTATATCGCTGCACTGTTCTGTCAAAGTTATTATTCCCGTGGGAGGGAACTTGTTTATAACCTCTGTGTCTCCCTCAATCAGAATGCTCTTATCGCCAGGATTGTAATCCTCCAGCAGTCTTACCCTCAAAGAGTCGTGAACCAAAAAAAGGTTATTGTCAGTGTCAAAAGAGTTCGGAAAGTTACTTGTCTTGGGAATATTGGTCATGTTACCTCCAAGGATTCGCTCAAAAACACCCTTTTTAACACATCCCCAGCAAAACCCACCAATAAAGAAGGACGGTACAATCCGGCCTTTAAATAGGTAACTTCTATGAAGTGTTTGTTTGTGTCAGGCTCCACATGCTTGTCCACTTCTTTGTCATCCAAACTGACCGTGCCATCAAAAACCCAGAATCGTTCAAGAACATCTCCATCAGTTTGATCTACGAACATATAAGTTTTAGGGCCGGTTCTAACCGCATAAAAGAATGCTTGCTGCTCGTTGTTTGAAACTGTTATGTAGTTGTTTTTCGTGGATATGCCTTGAGCGCCCGAACTGGTTATAAGATGCAGCTTTACAGTATATGTTCCTTCGCTTGTGTATGTGTGCGATGGATTTTGCTCTGTGCTTTGGCCACCGTCTCCAAAGTCCCACAAATATCTTATTATGTCGCCCTCACAGAAACTCTGAAACCTCACCGACTTTCCAGGCTTTATATTCTTTGGAAACGCCCTAAAAACTGCCCGCGGAGCAAAAAACTTTAACTCCAAGTTTTTAAGCCTTCTGTTCAACGATCCTGCTTCGGGAGATTCCTTCAATCCCATCCTTTTTTCAATATTCAGCAAAGCGTCCTTGACTGCATTGTGGGGTTCAGCGGTTACCGCATTCGTAACCCAAGACCCGGAATTCCATTGATTCTGTCTTGATCCTGCAAAGCCCCTAATTAGACCCTTGAAAGTGGTTTCCGTTTTGGACTCGTAGTAAACCAACTCAGCCTCGCCGGCCTGCCCCGCTGGAGGTCCAACCCTCACCAAGCCTTGGCTCGGAAAGGAAGCTGTACTTTCAACGATCATCTTTTTGCCGTTGAAAGGCAACCCCGCCATCAGTTTAGATTCGGCATTGTTTCTGACCTCATATAGACTACTTTTGTCATCTATTACATCGGGAAAAAGGGACAGATTTCCTGATACATAACCCTTGTCTAAACTTGAAACTCGATCAGCCATTTCTGTTTCCCTCTATTCTAGAATGATTCCTTGCCGCAATTGTCTGGTTTTGTATCTGCTCCAATATTCCTATCATCTCCTTTCTGGTGGACGAACCATCGTCTAGAGCCAGAATGCACTTCACAAGCTCCAGATCTAGAGGCTTCTGCAAAAGAATTCTAAGTTGAAGTTCTTGGGCAAAGTTCTCGTTCCAGAATTGGGCGTTTGACTCTGGGTCGTCGTACCTCTTGAGTGGCTCTATCTTCTCCAGCTGCTGATAGGCACTCAAGAAAAAACTCATTTCCTCTTCCGTTTCCTTGAGCTTTTGCTTCATTTCCCGGATTGAATCAAAGAGGGAGTCCTTTTTTCTAATCAGTTTCCTCTTTTGAATGGACTTGTACTCACTATCTAGTTCGTTTTTTGCTTTCTTTTTGTCCAAAGCGGTCATTTTCAAGTCTAGAACCCTAGCCTCGTCCTCTGCCTCTTCTATGCCCAAAATCATAGATTTTAAGGAACTTCTTCTTGCATCTATCTCCCTGAGGCACTTTTGAAGCTTCGCTTGTGTGGTCAACTCCTTACCCAGGACAAAGTGCTTTAATTGATAAAAGGTGTGTCTGGTGCAGACGGGATTGTTTGACACCAAATCGCACGCTTTTTGATAAATTTCGCTTGACATACAAAGTTCCTTTCTATATCTTCTAGTATTAGTAGAGGACTTTCCGGTCAGAATTTACACAAAGGATTCCACCTTGAATAGGCTGAAAAATCAAAGAGTTTACCTCGCTGGCGCCATGGATCGCGTACCGGACAGGGGTGCGGGATGGCGATCCAGCATAACCCCCTTCCTTGAGGAAAAGGGCGTAATTGTCTTCAATCCCCTCAACAAACCGAGCAATATCGGATTAGAGGATGAGGATTCTACGATCCTCAAAAAGCTCTTGAAGGAGAAGGGCAATTACGATGAATTTTCTAATATAATGAAAAATGTGAGGTCAATAGACCTCAGACTCGTCGATATAAGTGACTTTTTGATCGTCAACTTGGATCTCAATACCCATCCTTGCGGAACTCTGGAGGAGATATTCTTGGCGAACAGATCTAAGAAGCCGGTTGTCGTCCACATGGAGCAAGGTAAGGAACACACCCCCGACTGGCTTTTTGGAACGCTACCCCACAGCATGTTTTTTTCAACATGGGAGGAAGTTCAAGAATACCTCTCGCACATTGACAGAGACACTTTTATCAATTGTGAGGGCAGATGGAGATTTTTTGAAATCAACAAATCTTGATGCCCAATATAGCCTTGAATCTTGCTCCTTTGTCTGCGGCCTCCATAGCCCAAAATTCCCTTGATATTTTCAAGGGGTTTTCAGAAAGATTGCCTACCTCTAGAAAAAAGTCTTTATCCAAGAGCACCCCGTTTAGCGTGCATTCGCTGAAAGTGCTAAGTATTCTCATGGGAATTCCTTGCCTATCCAAATTCATTACAATAGGGAACAACACATCCTTAGAATCTGACATCCATCTCAAATACTTGTTTTGAATGTTTTTAGGCACCCACGCTCCCTCTACAACGATCATGTTCCACCCTTTGTGTGCACGCTTCATGCCGTTGTTGATGAGAGATGTTATGGTCTGACCACCCCTAAAGGTTGGACAAACATCGCACATCTCGTCTATTTGTGGTTTTTTTATCGTTTTGTTCACGGAGCATATTATCTTTGCATCACTTCGGTAGTTGTTGAATATTGATCTGACAGTTCCCTTGAGCCTTCCTATGTTGGGCTCGGGAGATATTATCACAAAATTTATATCCACAGTCTCTTTAGAAAGCATCTGTTGTTTTAAACATGAATCATTCTATCTGACTTTGAGGGTTCACTGTCAGAGTGAACACTTCACTTATGACACTATATCCTTCCCTCGGGTCGCTGCATATGACCCTGTATTGCCTGAATGGCACGGCAACGGATACATTAGTCAAGTTAAGATAGCCATTTATCACGCCTGGTGTAGTTGAAGAAAAGCCGGAAGTGCCTTCGTTTATATTTGCCCAATCTATCAAATTAGTTGAGTACTGATACACCACTTGTGGCAAGTTGTATAGTGAATTTGTTAATTCTAGTGTGAAGCTGAAGTTCGCATCTTCTCCGTCATAAATGCTTAACGAGGCAGGCTGAACTGTGTAATCCGCTACCACGGAACCAGAAATGGAGGGATTTATAAATGTCTCGTCAAAATCTATCCGTATCACATCGTCTATTGTCAAGGCCCTATTTAGACTGAATGTGCCTGCTGAATGGTCTTGACTTTCAATATGTGTGGGGATCCAAGGGCCATTCGGATCGCCGTAGTCTGGAACATCGACCGAGTAGTTCAAGGCACCTTCAGAAGGCTTAGCCAACCTGATGCCATTGACATAAACACGAAGTGATCCTTCCTCGAATGGGGTGTTAAAAGAAGTTGTCTTGAAATTTTGAAAGCTAGGATTAGAAGGAATGTCGTATGCCGGAACCAAATCGTAGTGATGACGATGGGCTGCGTCTGGTGGAAATATTGAATGGGCCTTCAATATGTCCGGAGCCTCAAAATCAAAAAATATTGTCGGAGAGTTTCTTATCTTTAGTATTCCGTTTTCAATGTTAACAAATGAGCCTATGGTCGGAAGGGTATCCTCTATCTCAATTTGCAAACTGTTAGCTCCTGAGGACACGCCAAGTAACTTGTTTCTTTCGTCAGAGGTCATTCTGACATACTCCACCCCGTCTGGTCCCATGCCGTCGGAATGGTGCCCTATGTTATGTAGCGACTCGTCCACCGCCGCCGCCTTCAATGCGCCCGAATCCTCCAGGGAGGTTCCAAGCCTGTTGCTGAGTGAACCGGCAGAACCACCCGCACCACGCAGTATGTCCGTATTGGTGTCAACTTGAATGTTCACCAATCCGATCCTCGTCAAGATGTTCTTCAGAGGAAGATTGTCGTAGAGGTAATGGTAGGGCTGATCGGGCTGGTATGTGACTTCCGGAATACTATTTATCTGCGGCATTTTTTCCTTACCTCTTGAGTTTTCCCAAATTATATAGACCCAGTTCAAGAAAACTCATCCACTCCTCGTCGTCGCCCTCATCTGCCGAATTAATATTCCGCGTCCAATTCAGCAAGCTCCGCCAGTCATCACCATAATCGCCCAATATTTCGTCGCCCTTCTTCACATCCTTTATGAAGTAGTACACGCACGCCAAATCGTCATTTTTTTTAATGTACCTTATCTCTACATTTTGATCCTTCTTTTCATTGGCATGATTTACCATCCCTCCATAGCCCATAGGGATGATGTGCTTCTTGAACGAGTCAGAATAGTCGGCCGCAAACTTGAATGTGTTTGCATAAGTCGTGCAGACATCGGCCGGCGAACCTCTGTCAACCATTACGCCGATCACTTCAAGATTATCGCCTTTTTTTATATCCACAGAGGCAAACAAACCTAACCCGGCATTCTGCTGGCTGGATTCGGAAATATAGAACCTATTGTCCTTTTCCTCTATACTAATCAATGAATCCCTCCTTTAAAGCCTTGTTGACTTGTTTCATTGTGGGCCTAAATCCAAGATGCTCCGAAAGGCAATCCAAAAAGTGATTTTTTATGTCGGAATGTATGGCCTTCATAGTGTCTTTGCTTAAAGCATGCTGGTTTGCTTGGGCTAGTGCATCGTCATCAAGACCCCAGTCAAAAACATCACCATCTATCTTTATCACATTTTGATTCTCAACCCTGCATACTTCAAATTTTTTCATATAAAGGAAAGCCGCCAATTGAAAGTTATTTGTGTCTGAGGAGTTTTGGATATTCCTGGGAAAGTTGCCATGCTGTATAAGTCCCCGTTCTGCATGACCAGCGCCATTTCGTTCAAGTCGTATCCGTTTCCCTCGTCAAAAGCGACCACCGAGGTGAATATCACCTGCGTCCCAGTGGCCGCATCTATATTTGCCACCACAGGCTTGTTCACCCTGGCGGCTCCAAAGAGACCGTTCCTGTCGGCCGATACCATCTTAGGCACGCCGCCCGTGGTTCCTCCGTCGCCGAATATCATTCTGTTTATGAAGAAATCAAAGTCGTCTCCTATCATGTTTGCAAGCGAAAGTGCCAATGCCTCTCTTCCCGTCTGCAATATCGTGTTTCGGAATTCTATGATCTCTTTTTCACCACCCCTATGCTCCAGAATTGCCTGGACATCCCCTCTACATTTCATCTTTTCTTCGTTCATGTTTCCTCTCTGTATTCTATCTGGAATTCTATGTCCTCTTTTTGTCCAACCATGTCGATCTTCTCCCCAGAGTTGGCCGAGTTAAGCATAGACACGGTTCCGGCCAAGGCGTTGTCTTGAACCACCTTGATCGTTCCCTTTCCGGATCTATCTACCATCTCAAACACATTCGCTGGAACCGACGGGATGTGCCGTTCGGAGACCGAAAGACCAAGCTTTGAAAACTTATAGACCAAGAAGTTTATGTCTTGGCCATCCAAGGTGTAATTTCCCATCGGTCCGTCTAGTGTCAATCTGGCTCCATCTATCTCCGAAATAGAATAGTATTTTTGGTCAAATAACACCAAGAAGTTTTCCTTAATATTGTCGGATCTTATGTTGTTGGGATCCTTACTTGCACCGTTGGATATCAAAAGTCGCTCCTCTATGTTGGCATCAGCGTTTAATACTATTCCCTCATAGCCGAACTGTCCGACCTTGTTTTCCACCACCCTTCTGTAAACCTTTATGTTCTGGCCCCCCACAGATCCCTCATCGTACCCCTCAATATAAAATCCATTCTCATCGCCGCCCTTGAATGACTTTATTTTGTATCTTCTGGTCTCGTCCGGCCATCCGAGGTAAACATAATCTCCTATGGCCAAAACATTTCTCATTTCTATTTCTGGCCAATTGATTTCCACAAAACCGTATTTAGACACAGTTTTTGTTCCCGAATTCAAACTTTTTACCACATCCCCGTCTTTTAAAAGCTGCCATCCTACTATCGGCGACGATGGCGATTCATCCCCCAGCAGCAACGATCCATCTGGCATGATATTTTGAATCGCATACTCTTTGTCATCATGTCTGAATTTCCAAACAGAAGAAGCTGAAAGCCCCTCATCAATATCGTGTTGTGTCGTTATCCCAAGCATCCAAAAGTCTGCGTTTTCATCATTGAAAGTAACCTTGTCCGATTGAGCTATGTCCACATTCAAATCTGCAATCTTGTTGGATATTCTGTATTCAAATAATGGACCAATCGCCAATTCATTTACGGATCCATAAATTTCGGCCGAGTTTCTGCTAAACCTTGAGATCGTGTAGTTCGCAACCACATTCCCCAGAACCTCCAGCAGATTTCCACTGTCAAAAGGATCGGATTCTGCAAAACCGGTGTTGATGTTTTTGAACTCAAATCCTTGCGTCTTATTTTGGAAGCTTGCGTTATTCATTTCGTCTTCTGTGTTTATGCTAGAAGACTGGAGTACGATCCTCTGATTGCAAATGCTCCCGGTCCCGTCGGGAACGACCACGGACATGCTGGCAAGCGCCTCCCTCTTGATGTTCTGCATCTCTCTGCGATCCATGTCTCTGTTGAATATGTTCTGGCCCTCTCCCGCGAGAATGGTGTCCTCTGCCGAATATGTGACTAGAGCCTCTATTCTCTCCTCGTTTGTCTTGATGAATTCATTAACAGATCCTGAAAAATTGAATGAATGGACTACGGCATGGAGCGGCATGAATTCCTCCACTACCCTTTTTGCCTCTTGCAAGCTGTCGTTTGAAAGCCTCTCCACCTCAAGGTCTAAGTTGTACTTGCTGCTCTGGCACTGGCCGCAAGGATCTGTAAATTCCTTGTCTATGTCACACGGGTTGAAACTATCACGCTTGGATCCGTTATATTCATCCATGTTGTAAGCATTTTCGCTGTATGGAAACTCCGTCCTTATTCTCCCCCACACAATAGGATCTGCCAGAGGATGTCTTACGGGAACCACAAGATCAAAAAGATCATCATCCTCTTCTATCAAACGCGTGTTCCAGTTTTTCGGAGGATAACTCTGACTCCTTTCGTCCCTGTCGTCCATTAAAGGCAGCTGCCTTATGTACTCATCGACGCTTCGCTCGCCCGAGGGAATTTCCCTGATTTTGTACATTATCCTTATTGAGTCGCCCAATTGCAACTCGGCACCAACCCAAGCCATTTCATCGCCTGATATATTGACATAGGATTCGACCCAGTTCTCCGCAGGAAGTTCTGGGCGTAGTGACTCCCACTCCGATCCCTCGCCCGCTTTCCTTATCCAAATCTCAAAGTCTAAGTCCACTGGAAGAAGGGCGTTTTTAGACAGCCTGAAGACTGAATTGCCCTCATATTTAAAGTGCTCTTGAAAGGTATATTTTGAAACCACCTGCCACAGCTTGGTAATTTTCAAGAACTTCATCCCAGCGTCCGAGAACGCCTCTTTTAGTCCGACTATGCTTCCCTTCTTCTTGAAGTTCGGTATTGCCTTTTTTATCTGCCTTCTCCACAAGGTAGGATCGTTGGACTTAAGACTCAAATTGAAAAAATTTGAAAGAAGCGGGAGAAGCTGTTCGTGGGTAGCGTTGGAATCAAGAAGGTCTATTATTTGATTCGCCATGTTTTCTAGGAATGTGAATCCCGCCGCCACCGCACCGTTTAAACCTTTCATCACCCTAGGGGTCAAGTCCGTGTCTGATATTACCGTCTTGAACATTTCCGGCGTATACCGATCCAAAAGCGTCTCGTATTTTTCTGGATTTGTAAAATGCGTCGGTATGCTTGTAGTTACAAGCGTGCTTCCGTCCAATGAAAAAAACATATGGGCGGAAACAGTGTCTCCAACAAGGTTGGGCATCCAAGACCAGCAAATGAAATAATCGCCCTCTCTGCATCCGCTCGTGTCCCATTCAAGTTCAAACTTGCCCTCTATTATTTCGTTGCCTTCTTCGTAGGGAGCAAGGATATTGTCACCCTCCGTCTTTGCTCTCAATTCGGTCGGAACCAAAGAAGGATTGAGCCAAGCCGGGAACAGCTCTCCGGTCTTAGGATCTTTGTAGCCACCGAAAACCTTTACCGGGGTGGCCTCTTTGTAGAAAAACTGTGATGTGGACTTGGAACTGTCAAGCTTGGATTTCAAAAATTCAAGCCGCTCCATGGAATTTTCCGTCGGGGCGTCCGCAGGATCTTGAGGAGAGGAAAATCTGAAGAAGTCCAGAGGTGACAAACCAAGCTCAATCCCGGCAGATTCAAGAACCCATCCCGTTTCTATATTCTCTATTCCTTCATCTACAAATAAATATGCTCCTCTCACCAACTTGTCTGAACTGTTAGCATCCTCTGCCCTCGTCCATGGCCCTGTTTTTGCAACATATATCCCATTGTCACTTCTTTCAACTTGATCCTTAACCAGAACCCGTTCACCCTCAACAATGTACACACCGTCTATTTCTTGCTCGCCCACCAGGATTATTTCTTCCGTTGTGGCAACACGAACGCTTTTTTTGGCCTTCAAGCATATTTGTCGCTTTAAAGCTTCGTATTGATTTTTAAGTTCAGCATCCGCTGTTTCGTGCTGGTATTCTCTTGCAGTAGAATCTGTGAACTCTCTGTTCACGAAATATATGGTTACATTCTTTATCTGATACGGAGTGCGTAGACATCCCTCGCCGTCTCTAGTCTCGAGGACGAACTTTGCCTTTTCGGAAATTTTCACGCTTTCTTTGCCCACTGTTTTAATCATTCATCCTCATTCATACATGAAAGCCACTTCTATTGATCCCGGCCTTATTATCTCAAAGAACTTCGCAGTCACCAAAGAACCTGAGTTATTTGGATAATTTGTTGTGAATGTTATTTCAAACCCCTCGGCCTGCTTAACAGACGACAGATTTTTAACAAGGTCACTGTCCTTCAGATATTGTCCGAATTCCCAATTCTGCAAACCAAAGAAGTCTTGTATGCTGTTTTCTATGTTTACTCTTATTTCCTGCTCAAACTTCTTGTTAATCTTTGACAGTACCACCTCTACCGACACATCAACCTCAATTACTTGGCCATCTTTTATGCAGATGTAGTCAGTTATCATTTTTTTTGTTTCTAGGAGATTCGCGAGTTCTTGCTTCAGTCCATCGCTTGCCTCCTGGAGACCGGAGTTCCCGTTTCTGGCAAGAACATAAATATCCACTACATTGCCAGCGCAGCCATGATTGCGGAGTACGGCCGTTGACTTACCTATCTGTCCATAGTATGGAGTGACAAATTGATCCGCCAGAGTTTTATAATCAAGCCCTGTTACCGCCCTGTCTTGCGTCCTGAGATAGGCCGGAAGCTTGCGGCGTATGTCCTCTATAGAGTCCCCGTCATAGCCGTGGTCTCCCTTGGTATAATTAGAAAAAGTGACGGGAACATTAGAACTAAGTCCAAAAACAGTCGCTTGGCTCTGATACTCCACATACCCAGTGACTATGTTGCCCCTAACTCCTCCTCCCGTTCTGGCTTTTATTTCTATCTGCGAACCGTTTGGAGGAGAAAGGCCTGCCCTGTTATTGCCAAACATTATGTAGGCCCTGTAGGAGGAGTCCAACTCCACTCTGTATTCTCGTCGGGGCTGAGAATCACTGAAATATTCGACCCTCTCCCACAGTATTCCATCCACCTTCACGCTGATTGAGTCATATATGACAGAGTCTTTTGTGGTCTGGTAGGACTGAAGCGTCTGTCCAGTTCCTGTATAATTGTCTATAAATGTTCTGCCCTCAAGTCCGATCACGGAAGAATTCGTGTATGTTCCGGCGGGTATTATTATAGGCTCATCAAACATTGGGTTGTTTTTGGCATCTGCCGCAAATAGTTCTATTGATATAAGCCCATCTTCCGTGCCAACATCCACCGAGACTGGCGTAATTATTTCCAAGTCTATGTCTAGAGGATTATTTATTGTTGCTGTCCACATGGAACTTGAAGGAATTGGCGGGGTAGGCTTGAAGCCCACAAGTTGGCATAACCTGAAGGCATTGTCAGGTTCGGTCACCGTGTCAATGAATAGTTCGTTGACCATTTGATCCATCTTGAAAGACAGTGTGTCAGCCAAGAATGCCCAGTTTTCAACAAGCATTATGGCTATGGAACTTTCCACGAAGTCATTGAAGGCGTTGGGAATGACCGTTCCCGTCTCGCCGAACCTTTCCCTTATGAATTGAACAAGCCTTGTCTTGAGCGACCAAAAGTCCTGATTTGTGTAGTTAAGGCTGATTATCTTGTCGTTCTTTATCGGATTGGACTGAGAATATGGGGTTATTTCAAAAGGACAGTTTTCGGGCATCTTATTGGCCTCCGAGAGGTATTTCTAATTTAAGTTCTTGGACACTCTGTATGTTATTAAAGTCCGAAAACAAAATTCTTATGAGAAGTATGTGCCCAATATCCTCCTTTTTGTCCGAGTCGCTCAAGGAAGGCCCAATACTGTCGTACGAGTTTGTGACATCTATCTGCGTAACCGCTATTCTAGGTTCCCATTTTCTTATTGAATCGGCTATTGCTTGTTTTACATTTTCGACTACTATTGAATCGTTGGGTTCAAAGAAAAACTGTTTTAGTGGAGTTCCGAATTCGGGAAGCATGACCCGCTCCCCAGGTTCCGTAAGGAGCAGAACAAGCAGATCGGATTTTACTTGATTTACCCCTCCTTGGGTTCTCAGAAGTCCCAAGGGGTGTCTTGTGATCGGGTATGGAAGTCCTAGAAAAGACATATCAGTTACCTATGTAAGGGGGAGGGCAGTTTACGCCGTCGCATTTCTGCATCATGCTAAGCATGCTTATGCAAGGTGCTTCTAGCGAGGCCGAGGCAAAAACTCTGTCGCTTGCGACGAGCCTTGATGTCTTAGTTATGGGGTCTGTCAAGAGAACCGCCACTTGTCCGACGCAAGGCACGCATTCCATACTCTCCGAATCAGGAGGCGGAGGGCAATCTTTTCCCGCCATCAATAGTATGAACTTGTCCGCCAAGAATGCATGGATTTCCGCCTTATTAAAGTAAAAATTGCAAGACCAGTGCACCGAGTGTTGGGACGCAAGGGTTATCCAGTTTCTTGGGCCAAGGCATCCTCCCTTGCAAAAATCGTCTTTCGGCGTTGTTTCTCCAACCCCTACGACTGTGACATGGTCTCCCTCAGTCATGCAGATGTAATCGCCTCCGGCACGAATGAAGATGTATCCGCAATAATCACTTTCTTGCATTCTTATAAAATGAGGCCCACAACAAGCGTCGTACTGAGGCGCGGTTATCTGGATATATTGGGTCTGTGTATCTTTTTGGTGATTGTCGTCCGCCATCATCATTTCCAAACCGTATCCTGTCCTTATCCTTACAAATGCATTTGTGGCCTTGTTGATGGGCATCCCTCCCTCTCTTCTTTTGGGACCACACTGATCGTTATTCTCGTCAATCATTTGAATGATGTGGTTTGAGGTGCTGTGGAGTTCTATCCCTCTCCTTGGGCCTGCCTTGCAGCTTTCCCCTTGGGTGTCGTCATTCATCTCTATTCTGTTGCCTGTGGCAGTGAGGAGTCTGATGAAATTTTCATCGCCTCTTGTGTTGGGCAACCCGTCCGGCTCTACATCGCTGATCATTATCTGATGGCCGTGAGCCGACTTCCATGTTGTTTTGCCTTTGAAGACCTTGTCGCATCCATAATCAAACATTTGAATGCCCCGCTCCCAGTTGTTCTTGCCCTTGGGTTCGTTCACCGAGTCATCCATCCAGAATGTATGTCCGCTCAATGAGGTCATTTGTATTCCGGATTGCGGAAGCGTAGTCTTGTCTACCTTGTTATTTTGAGGATTGCCGGGACCTGTATATGGTCGGCATTCACTTCTGTGTTTAAAATAAGGATTTGCACACTGTCCCTCAGAACTTCCTCCCCCGCTTGATCCGCTTGCACCACCACCGCCTATCATCATCACACTTGGAGAAACGGGAGTGTTATCGCCTTGCACATTTGCTGGACACTGGTCAGGCTGCTCTATGGGCTCGTCTCCCTCGTTGCACTTGCTGAAATCTCCGGATCCGCATCCACACTTAGGATTTGCCCACTGGGCGGCAGGATGGACCCTGTCGTCCTTGAATATGAGGTGATTGCCTTGTGCCGACTTTATCTCTAACCTCTGCCAACGAAAATTACACTTGTAATTCCCATCCACCATCTTTATCATGTGCTTCTGAGGTGTCTTCCATCCATATATGTTTGGGTATGTTATCTTGTTTCTCGCCTCGGGATCGCTTTCAAAATCATTGATTGAATCTATGTCTATCCCGTTGTAGTTCTCTGTATTCCAAGGGGGAAACACTTGTGTTTCGTCAGGACCCAAAAGATACCCTCCCCGGTGGCCTCTGTGGATTTTTTCATATTCAGGAACGGGAAAGTTCCATCCGGGTGACCTGTCCCTATCCCATGTGGTTCCGAGATAATATGGCCACTGCCTGTTCCCAGCCTCAAATATTAAGCACAGTTTTGATCCGGCTGGCGGAACCCAGGTACAGCCCGAGTCGTCAAAACCACCTTGATTAGAAATCGGATACGCCCAAGGGAGTGAGTCTACTTGACTGTTCATCATGTGCTGCAAAGGACTGAAATATCTGACCCTTCCCATTTTCCATGGGTCTATTGTGCTTATACAAATTGCCGTGTGCATACCATATATCGCCTCTTGTTGGGCCGGTATGTCCACATTATCCTTAACTACAGTCGTAACTAATGATCTTACTCCATAACCCATGTCAGAAAATCGCTCCTCTACTTGAGCGAGTCTCTGCTCTATCATCTGTATGTTTTCAGGAATGGAACTATAATCTGACCTTATTTTATTATCTGCCATATATTAATCCTTAGCTCGGACCTCCGCTCCCCGCTCCGCCAAGTGGCTCTCCAACAGGAACATCCACGCCCGGCAAGGCGAGGAGCAACTTTAAAGTAGTTGTATAAGATCCTGATTGAATGGAGTGATTTATTCCTTCTACCATCCATTTTCTGTTGCTCATGATCGGATTACACCCGGGCTCTGCGAGCCAAACTCCACAACCATCACCTCCCAAATGAAATGGATTTATTGCAACTATTGAAACATGTTTCCCTTTCGCCATTTGACAAAACATAGGCCTAGGATCCCCCAGTATTTTTAAATCGGCCCTCATTCCTTGACCATTTGAAGATATTCTTCCCGCAAGAAAATGTGCCCTTTGAGACTTCATCAATTCTTTCCATGCATTTTTGGGTCCATAGGATTCCCAAGCTTGTTGAGTTATTGTTAATTGTTGTTGCAAACCAACCTCATTGCCACAATCTCCATCTTTTCCACTTACTTTGGCATCTATGTAATTTTGATTTGCCGTGTTCCCGGGACCGGATGTTCCTCCGCCGGCCAAAAAATTTGATTGTGCGTTTGTCCAATTAAATTTAGGAGTAAATTCTATCACCGTACTGCACTTTCCTCCATTGACTATAAAAGTTCCAAGATTTGAATCCACATCACTTTTATTACAAGCATTAAATTCTGCTTTCAATACGTCCGGAAAAATAACCAATGTGTTGGGTTCTGTCGGCCACCACGCCAACGCAAGGCCCGATCCTTCGGCAGTCCCATCATTTATTCTATATGGCTCTAACCATTTTACTATGATCGCAAGCCTATTTGAATTGTCTCCTTGCCAATAAACTTTCGGCCCGCCTTTTCCGTATCCCTTCCAATCAAATTCTGTGTCTACGAATTTGCCGTCAGGTTGTTTTTTCATGAATCTGACATTAACTTGCGGTTCTTTAGAACACAAAGTCCTTATCGCAGTTTCTATGTCAATCGGGTTTTCTTGTGTTCCCCAAGTTTCATTGCTTCTCATTGATTCAAGTAGAGGTACGACAGTGGCCCCTGTTATCTTATATTTTATTTTTCCTTCGCTGTAATTTACATCCAAGTCTCTGATGATAGTTCTAAAAGGAACAGACGGGACAACCCTTTTTTGGCCTTCGCATGTGATCATCGTCCATCCGAACTGGAATTTCATCTGAGTATCAAGGCCAACTCTATAGGGACACTTCACCAATGAATCTAAAATAGCGCCCATTCTGCCGCCGGATTCATCTAGAATTTCAACCTCAACAGTAGGCGTATCAGACCATCCGATTTCAAAAGATTTTATGCAAGCCTTGTTCTCATTTGTGGGGTAGGATTTGTTGCCGACCGTTATCTGGTCTCCGTTGCCGATTTGCACCCAAACCCACGGGGCAAAACTCTCTGCTTGTTCTCTTGCCGGACCGGGCAATTGGAGCTCCCCACATGCGTAATTGGCCGCACATCCCGCCAGGCAGTTTTCACTAACCATATATGTTTTCCGGTAGGACTATCGTCCTTCCCGCCTTAAATTCAAATATGTCCTTTATGCTGTTCACCTCCATTATCTTCCACCAAAAGTCTGGTAATCCATATTTTTCCTTTGAAACCAGATCTGGTCTGAATTCCATTCCTGGGGGAATTACAGCAACCTTATCTCCACTAGATTCAACAAACTTATTTTTTTTGTATGTTTCAAATGTGATTATTTTTTCATCTGAATAATAGATAATTCTGCTGTCTGCATATCTGCTCACTCTGGTTACGAATTCCATAGCGCTTAAATTTGTGAATTCTATTTTGTTGGCCATCGTTCACTTCCCCAGTTTGAAAATTCTCTCTTGCCCCGGCAGTTCGGCACTTTTGTATACCACATCCCAACTGGTTTCTATGTCAAACTTGAAAGGCACGAAGGTCGCTTCTTCCCAAGCAACCTCCGTAGGAAATTTAACAGAGTAATTTTTCAGAATTACGCATAATTCTTCGTATTCGGCGAGCAATTGTCCGCATTTCATGCGACAAACAGGGGGAGGCACGAAGGGAGCCCCGTTTTGACCCATTTGGGGATAGGTCGCACTCTGAATCGCCCTGAGAGCCATCATATTGTAGTTTATATCCTCGGGCTCTGAAACGATCATGTGTATTGTCATCGTTATTGCCCTGTTGTCCGACTGGGAGTAGGTTTTGAGGGGAGAAGACCTTCCGATAACCACCTCGTCGTTATAAGATGCGGACTTGGTGTCTGTTATTTCGGGAAGAACTTTCATCTGAAGTGTGAATTCATTGTTCTTGTAGTACCTTCCCGAAAAGTCACGCAACGAGAAACAGTCTTGGCATGGTATTATTATGTAACAATCTTTTATGGGAACGAGAGGACCGCCCGTTATTGTTGCTGCTGGCATTGTTTTTACCTTTTTTACTTTCCGTTATTTACAAGACTTCTATTTGCACTATCTCCCACTCGGCCATATCTGCTATTTCCAAAAATTGCCGCATGCACGGGACTTCTGGGATCCCTTGTATTTCCTTGGCTATTTGCTCCTCCGCCCGGCAATATGGATGACCTCGGCTTCATAAGATCTACCAATGAATTGATGGCTTCCTTTATCTGGACAAGTTCGTCAACTTGCTCCTTGGATGCCTCTTCTATCCTTGCCAACTCGTCGCTCTGCAATTTATTCGTCCCAGCTTGGGCGCTTGTCTTTTCTCTAAGTATGGACTCGGTTATGTCGCGCAAGTGAACTGGCTGAACTGCACCGACCTCCGATTCGCTTTCTGGCCTTACCATCGGGATTGCGTGGTGCCCAACCGGCGTGGTGAGTGCCACCGCCCTGTCCTCTAGGCCCACTTGCGTCTTCTTCAATAGGTTTTCAAGACCCGATCCGGAAGTTGCTGCTGGCATCAGTTTGCCCATCAAATCGTTGAGGGCTTTTTCCGTATGAGTGTCATGAACATATATGGACCCAGGGTTTTGTCCCATTTCCATGGTTTTTTCCATGGCCTTTCCTTGTTCCACTTGCTTGTCCAATGAATCTCCATAGCCGAACATCGACTTCAGTCCTCCCCAAGCCGAACTAAATCCTTTTTGTATTGCTGCTCCCACGATCTTGGCATTCTCTACTGCCGCCATTCCCGTTTCTTGTATGGCCATTCCAGCCTTAGAGCCGGCCTCCCAGACATTACCTTGCAACAAGTTCGCCCCAGCCCCATAGACGCTACCTACTGCGTGTGCAGTGCTTGGGCCGTTGGTCTCCATCGATCTGGCTTGTTCGGCTGCCGTCTGGCTGAAGCCCTCCGCAGCCGCCCCTAGCCCCGGAATCCATCCTTTCATCCATCCCCATATTCCATTCAATCCTTCTTGCAAACCACCCAGCCATGTTCCCCAAGCTGCCGGATCTAGCATCTTGCCCATGTAGTTGCCGAGCTGTTCGGATTTCTTCAAGGCCCAGTCAACCGCACCCCCGGCCGACTCATAGACTCCATACGCCTTTTCTCCTATCCATGAACCGACAGAGTTGAATCCGTCCTTGACCTTTCCTCCTACCCACATCGGAAAGTCAACGAAGGTTGATTTCAACCCGCTGCCAATGGTGCTAAATGCTCCTCCTACATTGTCATATATCGTATCTGCTATCCATCCTCCGCCGAGACTGCCGACAATACCCCCAACAAAAGCCCCTACTCCGGTTCCTATAACTGGAATTATGCTTCCTATAGCCGCGCCCGCCGCCGCCCCGGCAAGACCTCCGGCCATCCCGCCGGCAGCCCCTACTGCCGCCTTACTTGTGCTCTCGCCCGTCATCTTTCTAATGCCGAAATCAATCAGCGGGCCCACGACAGGGAGTTTCTTTGCTGCAACGCCGACAAATTTAGACGCCTTACCTAAGAAGCCAAGCGCCTTGGGAGCCGCCTTTGCAATATCATCGGCACTGGACAAAACCACCTTCGCGGCATCATCAACAACAGCAGCCTTTGATGTTGCTCTAGCGGCCTTACCCATACTGCCTCCCATTTTGCCGAAGGGATTGGTTTTTGCCACATCATCCGCATTTCCGAAAATCTTTCTGAACCAACCGCCCTTTTGAGCCGCAGCCTTCCCCGCAGCCTTTGCTGCATCATCCGCTGCGGATGCGACTGGGTTGGCTGCGGCAGTAGCCGCTTTTCCTGCACTCTTTGCAGTCTCTTTTCCTATTAGGCCGATCTTTTGCAAGAAATTGGTCACGGGCTTGAAAAGATAGTCGCTGAACTTCTGGCTTATTGATTGCATTGCGCTGGCGAACGGTTTGACGAGCCAGTCATCCGCTAACTTTGCGACTCTTGACCCAAGATTTTTCAAAGGTGTCAATATGTATTCGTCCGCCCACTTTAGAACTTTGCCCCCCAAGTCCTTCAAAGGTTGCCAGATATAATCGTCTATCCATTTCCCAAATCCCTTAAGCCAACCCAATATCTTGCTAAACCACCCTCCTGATATGTAGTCCAACAACCCCTTCCAAGCCCTTATCGCTATGCCGACATAATCGTACAAGTTTTTCTTAAAAAGCGAGAAGAATTCGTCAACATACGGCGATAGGTTCTGCCACACCTTAGCAGCTCCTTTTATGAATCTTCCCATGAGCTTTATGGGAGACCTAACAAAGGTGTTGAACAAGCCCTTCATTATTTTGAACGGAAGCTTTAAGAAAAAGCGCGCCACATTGAACACGAACTTTCCAAGTCCAAGCAAAACGGTTTTTGCCATTCCGGCAAAGAAGCCTGCTATTCCGTAACACATGTCTGGAATTATTGAATTCCATATAAGAATATCACCTAGCCATTTGAAAGGAGATATTATGTCTGCGGCTATGCTCCAAATCCAATTGACTATTGGTTTGAATATGCCTGTAACCGCATCCAACATTGCTCCGCCCATGTCTGTCAAGTTCTTCCCTAGTGCACTCCAATCGCCAGTAAATATAGAGCCTATTGCCTTTACAAAACTTGTAACCCATTTAACTGCGGCAGCAAATACATTTGCTAAAATTTCAACAACACCTATTACGGCGCTTATGGCCTTGACCACAACCCAGAGTGCGGCTCCTATTGGTGCTCCAACAATCCAACCAATTGCTCTTCCTATCGGCTTCAGCCACGGAATAATTAAGGCAAATGCTCCGCTCAAATCGGCCGCTTCCGCACCGAATATGCTGGCTATTGAGTTGAAAACCTTCAGGAACGATTCTCCGATTCCCTTGAATTGCTCTCCTATGTATAAAAACGCCCTGCCAACTGGTTTTAGAACATCGTAGAAACCTTGGAGCACTCCCTCAAAAATTGTGAACGCTCCATAAAGCGTCAAGGACAAGAACTTCTCAAGCCACTCAGCAGCCCCGCTGAACCTCAGCAAGCCGAATGTCAAACCATCCAATATTCCAACTAATGCTCCCGAGGTCGTTGACGCGGCGTACATTCCCCATGTCATGTCTTGGGTCTCTTTGCCCATGGCCTTCATTAGTCCTTCAAAGTTCTTTCCGGTGTTCTGGAATCCGCTGACTGCACCAAACACCGCGTCGATAGCCGTAAAGACCAATTGGGCGGTTCCGGCAGTACCCCCCAATATTGCCGCCCTTGCTCCCTTCGCGGTGGCCATCATGCCACCTTTGAATATTCCGCCGATGTTTCTAAAGAAGCCCCCGAAGCCGCCAGAGAACACCTTCGTCAGGCCAGAGAAGCCCCCCTTGCTCTTCCAGGCTCTAGAAATTAAATCAAATGGATTGGGTCCTCCCACCAAGTCTATTTTTAAACCCTTCCATACATTCTTGAAGGAGTTTGTAATGAAATTAAAGCCCTTGGCTACTCTACCTCCCGTAAAAACATCAAAAAACTTATCCACGGACTGGAATGACGATTTGAGTATGTTCTTTGGGGGAACCTTGAAACCCAACCCTGCATTTCCGCGCCTAGCCAGAGCGAATGCCTTGCTGCTTTCTTTAAATGCTTTTTTCACATGATCCAGTGCCGAAGCTGTAGTCTTATAAGGTCTCGTGTTTTTGAAACTGTCCAACAACTTTGTTAGCGGCTTCGTCTTGGACTTTGAAAATGTGTCCAAAAAAGCGTCCCCAGAATTCAAAAGCGACTCAAAAATTCCCTTGGGCTTCAATTTGAAGAAATAGGCATCAATTCCTTTTCTTGACTCCTTGAATGATCGTGAAGCATTTTCAAAAGCATTTCCAACCTTATTGAAGAATTTAGATCCTCTTTCTCCAACATCCTCTAATGATCCGACAATGTTGTTTTTCCATCTATCTCCCGTTTCATCCAATGATCCAAAAATGTCTCTCGGATTAAATCGCTTGCCGCCCGCGCCGCCGACCCCCGCAGCCCCAGCCGCTGTCCCGCCCATGCCCCCCAAACCAGCGAGCCACGATCCTATTCCTCTGACTGGGCTTCCCAGCGTCGCCCACAACGCCGCACTGTTTAGTCCTATTTGAAGCGCAAGCAAGCCCATGGATCCTATCAAGGCCATAGAGGAAGATACGAATTTAGAAACAAAGTTCCTGACCTTCTCATTAAACTCAGCCATGCTATTCGCGAGGGCCTTTGCCGGATCCAGAGCCGCCTCAGTCTTTGTCGCAAGAATCTTTTGATCCTTGTCAAACTTGTCGTACATCTCATTGAATGTCTTTGTGTCGCCCGTTTTTAGCGCCTTGAGCATCGCACTGTAGTCGCCGACATCCAATCCTTGTTCCTTTTGACCCTTCATAAGGGCCTCTACGCTCGCAACCATGCTGTTTTCAAAAAACTTTTGTTCACCCATCCCAGCAACTTGTGCTGCCATCTGCTCCTTCGTTCCGCTGAGGCCAAACTTTTTGGCCATCTCGGCGGAATTTGAGGCGAGATTTATCATGGCTGACGACATATCATCTTTACTATTTGAAAAATCTCTACTCTCGTAGATCTGCTTCATTGCGTCTTTTAGATTTATATCCTCAGCCGATTTTTCTCTGAGCGACGCAAGGGCGTTCTGTCCAGCGCCCATTATCGCTTGATTCTTCTGCTGTAAGGCTTGTTTCTTCTCTTCTTCTGTCCCAAACTTGGAACTGGCTTTCTTGTCAAGCTCTTCTAATGTTGCGTCTAGTCCCCTACTGGACTTTTCATATGTTGACGCCAAACTCTCCAACCCGGCTATGCTTGTTCCCAAGCTTTCTGAAAATACAGACAATATCTGTCTTTCTTCCTCGGACAGATTTTTGAAATCCAAGTTCTTTCCTTGGCCGGGACCTCTTCCTATCGCCTCAGCAACCATATCTTTCAAACTTGAAGCAAAAACCGATTGATCCTTTCTGGTCTTTCCGAAATTTCCAAAAATCATCCTCTCCGACGCATCGCCCCCAGCTTGTGCAGCAACGCTAAAAAGAAGAGCTTGAGTACGCTGATCGGCATTCATCATCCCGGCATAACTGGACATAGCCTCTACGAACTTTGTGTTCTCTTCAAACCCGGTCTTCTTGAACTCGGCGACCATCTGTATCGTTGATCTTGCCGCTGAGGATGTGAGGATTCCTTGGTTCCTCATGTTTTTGAGGATTCCCTCGGACGATTTCATTGCTCCCAAAAGCTCATCCCCGGTCACCCCCGTTGAAAGAGCGACATCCCTCATGCTTCTTGCGAGGTCGCTCATTTGGTTTGCGCTCATTCCGAGCGTCCTGTGCCAATCACCAAACAGCTCGGCCGTCTGCTGCGTCTCTGATCCGATCATCGTAGACAAGAACAAGCCAGACTTGAGAACCTTTAACCCATCCTTTTGATTCTTGAATCCTTTCTTGAAGTTTGTAGTCACTGCCTTTTGGAGAGCGTCCACAGTCTTGCCTGTCTCACTGACGACCGAGCCGCCTAGATTGGCGAACTCGTTCTGCATATTTCTAAATTCACCCGTTACGCCTTGTGTTTGAAATGCTATTTCCTTCATCTCTTGTCCGAACTCTGTGGCATCGGCCACGGAGCCCGCAAAGATGCTCTGTATTAAACTCCCATGCCCGCCAAGCATCATGCTGCTAACGCCCATCGCAAGCTTGGCCATCCGTACCTTAAAATTGTCATTGAACCCTTGGTTGATGTAGGCAGCTAGATCCTCGCCGTGCTTTCTATACCTTGCAGCATCGCCCGGATCTCCCGGCGAAGATGGGTTAATGGGCGGCCCTCCTCCGTTTCGTCCACCACCAGATCCATGCCTCAACGCCGCCGCAGCCGCCCTTTCCGCACGGCTGTCCGCGCCTATCGCTGCCGTTGCCGCACCGGCACCCAAAAGAATGCGTTCCGACACTTCTTGTCTGGCCTTTTCATGGCTAGCCAGTATTTTTTGAAGTATGCTATTTGTTTCTCTTAATGACTGCCTATCGCCTTTGCTTGCTTCGGAGGAGGCAGATTTTTGTTTCTCAAGTTCATCCCCAACTTCCTTAATCTGAGCGACCAAGTTCCGCAATGCTTCTACATTATTGCTAACATTTTCGCCTAGATCGCCCAATGCCTTGACAATTTCCGAATTCAAACTTTGATCTTTGGCCATTTTAGACACATTGTCTATCACTATCTTCGTGGCAGACAGCAGCGAGGCCGATAATTTTTCAAATTCAGCACTATTGATTTCGGTTACTCTTCCGCGTGAATCATTTATCTCTGCCATCACTCTCCGGTGTTAATCTGTCCTTGCTGGGGCTGGTTTAAATTAGTCATTTGGCTTGCTTTTGGGTTTATCTGCTGCCTTATCTGCTCTTGAACTTGTCGTCTTATGATTTGAACCTCGGCCGGGTCATATGACCGCACGGCCGACATCACACTCAGCAAGAACTTGCTATCCAGAACCTTCATTTGCCTTATACCCGCCCTTTTGTAGGATCTGTATGCCGCCTTGAAGTTCTCATCATCCGATACCGACTTGTAGGAAAACCCCATCTTGCCGGTTCTGGCTATTAGATCCCTTATTGAAGGAAAGGTAAGCCTGTGCAAGTTTATTCCTGAGATCTTGTCAGAAGCGGGATTGTTCTCCACAACTATGATGAGTGGGTAAGGATCATGACGCCAGAAAGTGTAGTTGAAGCTCACAAGGCTTCCCCTCACGGCAATAAAGTTGCCTTTCATTCTTCGGTTCGGGTTGGTTACAACATCTTGACGAACCGGAGCAAAGAACTGCTCTAGTAGACTCGATCTATTTCGGGGTTGAAAAGCCATTTATAGCCTATGGGTAAGCCGGTGGGGTGGGCTACGTATATAGGCTTTTTGGCGGAAATTTTGGTCAGATCACATGCTGTTGGATAAGTCTCCGGCACTTCCGTTGACTATTATCTTGTTCTGTGGATCATTCGGGGTGGAATTGAGTTCTTCTTGAGCCTCGGAGCTTTTCTTAAAGAAGTTCTTGAACTCGTCCACTACCGCCTCTTTTATCTTCTCGGCGGCCTCCTCGCCGGTCATGTCGGATATGAGATCCGAGAAAACCTCCTCCAAGTTCAATGAGTAGGCCTTGCCGTACGGCTCTGTGTCGCTTTCGTTTTGTATTCTATAAGCAAGGTTAGATCCCACCTTGTATATGCGGACGCCCTCAAAGTTGAGTCCTTCCTGAGGGGTGCTGAGAAACAGATAAGGATTGTCGCTCTTTAAGAAGTCATCCACCTTGAGCCCACCCTCACCCAGTATATCTCGTATGATCTCCAGCTCTTCTCTGGCTCTCGCGTTTTTCTTGTCTATAAAACTTGAAAATCTCATTTTAGCATTGCCTCATCAGTAGGTCGTGTACGCTGTAAACACATCTCTTCAGAACTTTCAAGTCGCTCGGATTGCCAGGATATGCGAACTCCTTGAACTCCGTGCCTTGCATAGATTCTGCCGCTTCCCTGATTGTTGATAAGCCGGCCGTTAAGAAGAGCATGCCGTTTCTTTTTTCCATGAACTCTATCTCGTCCATCCTGGGGTTGCCGTACTCATCTTGACCATCTGTTTCTTTGACGAAGTAAATCTTGAGGTCTATCATCGGGACTATTTGGCCGTCGTCCGTGATCATGGCTTCTGAGTTCTCAGACCGCACGGTCTTAACTAGAATCTTTCCTTCGGCGTAGGCTCCCCTGAGAGCGTTAGACATGTCCCAGCCCAAGTAGTAAATCGTTCCGCCCTCATCCACGACATTTATAATGAATGCTTGCTCGTCAAATTGCTTGGCAATTGATTCAACCACGATTCTTCTTCTTAGCACATCTCTTTCTTCGGGACTTCCGTCTGAAAGTCTCTTGAGTTCTGGCTCCGACAAATATCTCTCAGGATCATCCTCCCTCAAGCACCAACTGCCAAGAGCAACCTCGCCCCATTCCGAGTTGAGCCTGGTAGACATCTTTATTGAGTACTCCTTCTCGTTGAAGATGATATTTTCTTTATCGGGACTGCTGCTGACTTGCACCGAACCTGTAAGGGCGGCCAAGAACTTTCTGTGTATCTCGCCCTTGTTTCCGCTGTATCCCATCATCCTTATGAGAGCCTCATTCAGTCCGGGAACCGGCTCCAGGCCTTGAAATATGTGGTTGACAACGCTCGTTGCTGGATTGTTCTTGTCAAGCTGATCCTTAATGCTCTTCCTTATGTTCTTGGATGCGCTCGCGATGTTTGAGTTCATTCTCAATAACTGTATGTTCCAGTTGTCCTCGATGAACTTTCTCTGGTAGGGCTCCATTTCATCCCGATCTCTCATTGGAGAAAGCATGTCCATGAGCTTCGCCGCATCCCCCTTTATGCTTTCCTTGAAGTAGTTTGATTTCCAAACTTCAAAATCCAACTCTGAGTCGGACTCTTCGGGCATGTCCGGAACTTCTGGATCCTCCGTCACGTCATCATTCTGCTGCTGTGATTCCGGCTCTATCCCAAGATTTTGATCCTGTGCTTGCATTTCCTCGGAGGGCTCTTGTTCTGTTGGCTGTTGGCTCGTCTGAGCCGACGCCGCATCCATCTCCGCTTCTAGCCAAAATTCAAGATTGTGATTCATGGTTCCTTCTTCTCCCTCTGTATCTTCTCCATAAGCGACTTTCTGTTTATGCCGCTCGAGTCGTATATGTTGATTGTGTTGCCGCCCTTTTCCTTTCCTTTTCCCATCCAAGGCTGGAAAGTGTCGGGTTGCTTGAGTTTGATTCTCGTCATGAGATCGGCTATCTTTGCCATCTTGTCGCTTGTCTCAATCTTTGTCTTAAGAAGGTTGACAAGGGCCTCCTTGCTTGCGGTCGATGAATCTCCATCGTTAAGAACCATGTTTGAAAAAGTATCAACTAGACCAGAAACTTGGTTCCTATCGTCGCGCAGATTGTTCATTATCTCGCCGTACACCCCCAAAAGGGACTCGTCGCTAATAATTGACAATTCCTGGGATTTGGGATTCATCACCCCATTCTCTACCTCCGCCTCCACCACTTCCAGTTCTTTGTCCATATCAACTATATAGAATGACTTCTTACAATTAATTGCCAAAGGTACTCATGGACAAAGAGGGTGATCCATCTTTTTGGGAATCCATAGATAAAATTTCGGACAGGGTTAAAACCGTAACGAAAAGAAACCTTGAACTTGAGAAAGAAGTTGACAATCTGATGCGAACAAGGCATGACCTGGAGGTAAGGGTCAAGTCCCTAGAATCTAATGATATAGAAGGCATAAAAAAGCAGCTATATGAAATAGATAGTAAGGTCAGATCCTTCGAGTCGGATCACGACAAGAGGAGGGCCAACTGGAACATGGTTCTCAACTTCGTTGTACAATTAGTTTGGGTTTCCATGGCCGCATGGTTGTTGACAAAATTAGGACTACAGGCTCCGTTATGAACTTCAAAGAATGGCTGGTTTCGGAAATAGCGACAAGAAATAGGCTTCCTTCGGACGCCGTGACGGACAAGGGAAATATGTACGGCATCCCGTTCGGCAGCTCGAGAACACAGGCGCCGATCAGTGCTGCCCTCACGGGTCTTGGCGGCGGAATCGGATTGGGAGTCAGAAGGGCCCAAGACAGAATGGGCGTTAATATAAGGCCATCGCCGCAGGTTGAGGAAATACCGACGGCCGTCTCAAGAAAGATACCCAATGGAATTTCGCTGCCGCTACAACTTCCCGCCTTGGAAAGAGACGATTATGGCAATCCGAAATACAGTATGACATCCACGTCTTGGAAGACGGTAAGCAGCATCATCCAAGATCCTGAAAACGACAATAGGGTCAGGAAGGTGGGCGAGCCTGAGAGTTCCGGAAAATTCATAGCTCCCGCCCCTGGAAACAATAGTGAATTTGGCTTCGCGATGGCCTTCACCAAGACCCTTATACATATTATGACCTTGAATGTTTGGAGCGACGAAGTAGGAAGCGAGGAACTTTCAAAATATGACTTTGACAACCCGCAGACAGAACTGGAGCACGCCGACAGCAACAACATCTTGACATGCGTGTTTTCTTTCAAGCGCCGCGACAATGTGCCCGACGGAATCAAGCGACAAAATTTTGAAAACGATTGAGGAATCATATGAAATCATTCAAGGAATTCGTATCCGAAAAAAACATAATCTCCGAGGAGATTGAAAAGAAAGACTGGCGCAAGGAATACTTGAAGCTAGAGAAGGGGTTTGTTCCGCCTTCCAATTTGCGACCCGTCATACAAGCCTTCCTTGACAGCGGATCCATATCGTTGACAAACGACCTTTCTTCCAAGGTGACGATGCCGAAGAAGTCTCTTTTTCTCGTCGGCGGCCCGGTAAGGGACTTTCTCCTCGGAAAAAAATCCAAAGACTTGGACCTTGCCACAAACGCCACTCCGGAACAGATAGCACTCATTCTGCATAACGCGGGTTTTTCTATAACCAGAGAGGACCCCAGCTGGGATCTGCCTTTCAAGCCGAAGGTGGCGGACGATCAAGACAATAAGAAGTACTACTTGAAGGGCAGAGATTCCGCAGACAAGCCCTTTGTCGTCGGTGCCGTTGTGAACGGAGAGGAATTTGATATAGCGACCTTCAGGAAGGACGCAAAGACAGTCAACGGCCAGTCCGAGGTTGATTTTGTGGACAATCCCCACGAAGATGCCGAAAGAAGGGACTTCACAATAAATGCGATGTACATAGAATTGAACAAGGCCGATGGGGAAAACAACAAACTCTATGACCCGACCAAATCAGGATATCACGACATACACTCCGGCACGATAAGAGCTGTAGGAAAAGCCGAAGCCAGGTTTGACGAGGACAAACTCAGAGTGATGAGAGCCATAAGGATGCAGTCCAAATACGGAAAGCAGCCGATGGATGTCTCTATCAAGGATGCTATATCAAAATTCTCGGATCTTGACGGCGTAGCCCTAGAGAGGGTTCGTGAAGAGTTCTTGAAGGGTCTGGAGGATGTTGATATAGATCCAAGGAAATACATCTCCTTGTATTCTAGGCTCGGCCTATTGAAGAAAGTCCTACCGGGCGTACATTTGAGCGTTGATGTCCCACTGCAGTTGCGCGACAAAAAAGACAAGTTCCTCGCCTTGGCTTGGATACTTAAGGAAAACCCAACCGAAATGGTTGGGCAAGTTTTAGGAAGAAGCAGGAAGGTTGGGGAAAAAGAGGCCCCAACTGGATGGTCTAATCAAGAAAGGGACACAGTCGTTTATCTTTTGAGACTGAAGGAATTTGACAAAGATCAACTAGATGATCTTATTAACAAGAGAAAAATACTCGGCATAACTAAGGATCAGATAAGAAAATGGGTTGAACTTTTTGATGTCGTTGACAAGCACACGGTGAAAACCCCGCGACCCGACTGGGCTAAAAGCGTTAAGAAGTTCGCCGACTTCTCGCCGGATCCAACTAAATTGGTTAGTTGGTATTCAAGGGACGAAAAGGGAAATCCCACCAAAGAAGTACACCCCGAAATCAAGGAAAAGGGGCTGGATAATGTGCCGCCGCACTTCAGAGGCACCGTAATAAAAGACATTAACAAAGGCAAATTGCAGCAGATGTTTGATACCCACGGCTCTTGATTACTTGTTATACCTTCTCTTGTATGATCTTATAACCTGCTGCAAATAGTTCGTGTTCACGGTAGGGTTGTGTTCCATCAGCGTCTCGTACGGCCCTAGGCTGCTGTAGAAGGTTCCTTGCTCGAATTGGTAGAACTTCTTATTGAAGACCGGGGGTATCCCGTTCTTGTAGTGTATGAAGTTTAGATTGTCATCCCCGTGGAGGAGTGAAGCTGCCAAGAACTTGCCCTTTATACCGCAGTGCTGGAAAGACTCGGTAAGTGTAAGCTCCCAGGCCGCTTGCTCGCACGGAAAGTTCTTGTCCCTTGACTTCAAAATCTGCATGAGGTTCACTTGTAGTTTGGAAAAGAATGTGTTTAATACATATTCCGAAGGCTCGTTGAATATGATCGGAGCCGAAACGAAGGGCAACTTGGGAAGATCATCCACCGAAACCTCGCGCTCCTCGGCCAACTTCTGGAGGTTGGGTTCAATCTGCTCCTTCACCATCTTCTCTTCTGCGGTCGATATGTCTTCGTAGTTGTTGACTATGATGCCATAATCCTTGTCGTCCTGTCCCAGTATTATGGGATTTCTAAGTATCATGTCGGAATGGATCAGCACAAACGGCGGCTTAAGTATATCATATGCCAAGGCGTACCTTAGCGCCGAGACCCTGTTCATAGGCAGATAGTCCAATTCTCGACCCTCGTTCGAGTGTATGAACTTCTTGCCGTAACGAACCAGATTGGAGGAATAATCCTTTACTTTTTGGTCGTTGTTCTCGGCCAGCCCTATGACCAAACTGTTTTCAATCCCATGCATCAAGAAACTTTCAATAAGCAGTTCCAGCTGCCAGTAAAAATAACTTGAATTTTCTGCGCTCACGAAATATTGCATGTGATAAAATAGTAACCTTTCCTTTTTTCTTGACAAAATTGCGGATCCGGAATACAATGTTGGGATGATCGCATCCGTGCTTAAAAAAATATTTAAGAGGCCGAAAGTGACCAAAGAAGACCACGGCGTAACATTTGAGACCCTTAGGCAACAAATACGAGAGTTGGCCTACAAGAAGTGGGAGGATTCGGGATGTCCTTGGGGACGCGACAAGGAGTTCTGGACTGCGGCAGAAAAGGAACTTTTTGGCGAAGACGCGCTGAAGTCGGGCGGGTACCGCATTGAAATTAAAGGATCACAATTGTTGATATGCCCAATCAATTCAGAAGTGCCTGTTCGAACCAAAGACTGAATCTTTTTTATTTTCCGGGACTATATTATTCCATGAAAAGCAAACTGGAAAAGCAGAAAGAAGCCGAAGAAAGAGCTCAACTCAGGGCCAAGAGAAGCCACAAGGATCAGATTGCACATCTAGATTCCATCTTCGGAAAGGATATCGGTGCCGCCAAGGAGCGGTCAAGGCTCAAGGCGCTCGTTGAGGGCTCAAAGGCCGTCAAAAAAGAAGCCCCGGAATCCAGTTCTTCAGACAAACCCAAGAAGTCCAGGAAGAAGGATCAGAAATAACAACAGTTTCCTTGCGGTTAAGTTTGTTTGGATCTACGGCGTAATCAGATCGCCTTCTTGCAAGACATAGGGAACTTCGGTAATGGAGCTTGGATTCTTATTGGCCGAAGTGTATGTGTAGCTTATCTTCCTTGCAAAATCACCAGCAACGCTTCCGGCCGGGTATTCTATTATCTGAGTGATCCTATCAGAAGGATCTACCGTTAACTTCTGAAAAGTGAAAAGTCCCGCTCCCCTTCCTTTGAGTAGTTCCCAATCTTCCTTCATATCTGCAGGGACAAAACCCGCGTTCTCTATGATGGCTTGATCGGCCGGATCCGACTCGTCAAGCATGATCAGCATTCCAACCGAGTCCTCGTACTTGGATCTATTTTGTATGGTGTGTCTTGCGAAGTACTCTGGGAGTTCAGCGACCCCAGCCTTCTTGTTGAATCCCAACTTTGTCTCGGCTCCGTAGTTTCCAAAGTACATTCTTACATTTTGTTTCTTGGCAGGATTCTTCATGATGCCCACAGAATCCGACCCATCTACCTTTACGACTCTGGCTATAAACAAGGATGAAAAGATTGACTCAGAGTTCAGATTGTCCACCACCTCTTGGGCGCTGGTATTTGCCGGATCAGCCCCGGATACATCTATGGACACAGACACCCAGTTCTTGAACTCGGGATCCCAAGCAAAGTTGAACTCCAAAGCCCCAGAAGACGAGAAATCGTACGGTCCCGGGTTCCAAGCAACCTGGTTGGATTGCAGGTTCTTGTTCGGAGCAACCTTGAATGTCGGCGCCAACTTCCTGTCGGCTAGAACAAGAAATCCTTGGTACTCTTGATCAAACAAATTCTGGAAAAATGCCATCTTTCATCCTTTGGTTTAACTACAAAACCTATATGAACTACTCATCCGCCAAAGACGGGTGGGTTTCTCGCTTCAACGCAGAATGCCCCTCCGGCAGACCTTGATCCGCCTTTAAGGTCTTCTTTCCGCTCCCCGAGCCAACCCCGTGGTTCCCACGGTTTAGTTTATTTAGTCCTTGACGCAGAATATTTCGTGCGGCATTCAAATCACGGTCATGCCTCACCCCGCATCTTGGACAAGTCCAATCACGATCCTTGAGAGTCAAGGAGTCATTGATATATAAACAGTCGTAGCACTGCTTGCTTGAAGGAAAAAACCGGTCAATCTTGCAAACCGTTCTTCCATACCACCCTGCCTTGTACTTAATCATCCTCGTCAACTCCGAAACCGCCGCATCGCCGAATGCACCTGCAACTTTGTGGTTCCTCATCATGTTCCTCACCGAAAGGTCTTCGAGGATTATCGCTTGGTTCTCACGAACAATCTTTGTAGAGACCTTGTGGAGATGGTCTGTCCTGATGTTGACCATTTGCTGGTACAGCTTGGCGATTCGGACTCTCAATTTCTCGTGCCGTTTGCTTTTCTTCTCCGTCCTGCTGAATCTTTGCTGTAACTTCTTGAGTTGCGAGCGGAGGCTCTTGTATGGACGGATGTTTTTGTGTTTCTTGCCGTCACTCTGAATTGCAAGGTGTTTCAATCCCAAATCGACTCCGACTATTTTTTCTACCTTGGGAAGTTGCTTGATTTCCTTTTTAACATTGATTGAGACGAAGTATTGCCCCGCCTTGTTCTTGCTTATCGTTGCGTGGCAAATCTTTCCTTGCACTTCTCTGTGGTTATCGTATTTGATTCCTTCCTTGAACTTTGGAATTTTGATTTTGCTGTTACTCAAAGAAATTGCCTGCGGGACAGTGAACGACTGTCTGCCGTGTCTCTTCTTGAACTTCGGGAACTTGGTCTTCTTGGAGAAGAATCCGTTGTAGGCTATCTCCAGACATCGGAGCGAGAATTGCAGGGCTTGAGCGTTCGTTTCCCTCAACCAAGCCAGTTCCTTCTTCACCTTGGTCAACTCGCCGGCATCGTCGTAGTAGTTCAAGGACTTCTTGTGGTCTTTCTTTTCCTCGTTCTCTGCGTAGAACTTGATCCTTCTTTCAAGGAAGTGGTTGTACACATACCTTACGCATCCAAAATGCTTGTCAAGCAGTTGGGCTTGATCCTTCGTCGGATACAATCTGAATTTGTAGGCATAGTTCATACTATGCGTACATATGCACCTCGCATAGTTTTTTATTCGCTCCCCAAACCAATTGACTTAAATCCTAAAATTGATTAAGATTATGCATCCTTCAACGAAAATAATTACCTATGCAACTTAAAATCTGGGAAATTCACTCTAAATCCTGCAAGATAGAAAAGGCCGAAAAGTCGTGCAAGGGCTTGGCCAACCAGGGTGCCGTACAATGGTGCGGGCCCTATGTAAATGCCAACCAGTACGGGTTCTGGGTATACCCTCCCGTGGACATGGACTTTTCTTTTGAAAACGGCAATTTTAAAGTGACAAACATGGAAGGGTACGACGACGAGGATTATCGTGTCGTGCGCTCATTGATTAGGCCGGAGGACCACTCGGACTTTGAGAAGTGGATATTTCCGAACTCCGGCAGGACAAAGGTGACATTTGGATCCGTAGAACCGAATGTCGTTCAAATCTGGACTGGTTTGATATTCCAAACCCCTCCGGGGTGGTGCTTGCACATACGCAGTCCGATAAACTTTCCCCAATATGGATTTAATGTCATGGAGGCAGTCCTGGAGACCGACTGGCTTCAGTATGACATATGGATGAACCTGTCGGTGACGGAGGTCGGGAAAATCATATCAATACGGAAGGATACGCCCATAGCCCAACTTGTTCCCGTGAGAAGGGAAGGATTTAAAGGCGATTGGGACATCAGCAGAGAAAGGATTAATCGGGACTCAACCGAAGCCGACAAGGTCTTTAGTTACTGGCTGCATTACAACAAGCAGAAATTCGAGTTCGGCGGCAAGCAAGCCCTAACTCAGACTTTGACCAAGGACTCCACAACATATTTCAGGGAGAAGAGCAGGCTTCTTGGCAAAGAGATGGAGCCCTTGAGTGATGTTGAAAAATGCCCCGCCCCAAAGCCAAACAAATGTCCGTTCGCTCACATGCACCCCGGCCATCAAGAGACGCCAGAGTTTGAGGCTTTGGACAACTCGTTCATTAAGAAATTCTTCAAGAAGAGTTAGTTAATTTTCATGTATCCCAATAGTCCTTTTCTATCAAGAATTTGATAGGAAGACCTTCCGTACAACACTCCTTTTTTGCATTTGTTAAAACTTACTGATTCAAAAAGGGTCTCGTTGGGCTCCACTAGATGTATGTTTATGCCTTTGTATCCAAATTCTCCTTCTTTCTTTAAGCAGTTGTTTATGTCTCTCATCATGATTTCGTTCAAACTAATATCCAGGGCCCTGTAGGCCATCTTGATTGCCTTCATGAACCCTGATGGTTTTTTCCACTCGTCTATCTCAAAACGCCTTCCCATTATAACATATATGTCGCTACATCCTGCCTCTATGCACTGTTCAAGAGGAGCGAGTTGCCTGCTGCCAGCATCCACCCATCCATTTCTGTCTTCTACAAGCGCAGTTATGGCAACACTTCCCAAAACGGCCTCTGCGAAGTCGATTGGGCTTACGGATTTGTTTGAGACATAATCCATTCTTCCGTCTTCAATGTTCATTCTTACTACAACACTTTCGCATATTGGCTCGTTCTTTACTGCGTTGTATACAATCTTCTCCATTGGACGCTGGTTCATCAGCCCTGTCCGCCAAGGAAAGTCGTAGTTTATGCCAAATACATCAAAGATGTTGGATATTTTGCTCCACATGTTAGCAAGCCCTTGGGCTCCCAAGAAAGCGTAAGATGCTGCGCATATGGATCCGGAAGAAACCCCTATTGTGAAATCTGCGTTGATTCCTTGTTCATGAAGACCCAATGCTATTCCAGCTTGTATGGATCCTCGTGCCCCTTCCCCTGTAAAGCAAAATCCTATCTTAGTCATTTTTTCTTCTTACTTGTCTTCTTTTTCTTTTTTCGTTTCTTATTGCAGTTTCCGCAATTGCAATACGGATAACAGTAACCGCAGCCGAGAACCGGGGGGCGACCAGCCACCGACCCAGAACTTGTTCCTTGTGGATGATCAGATCCGCTTGAACCGCCGCCAGTCTCAGCAGATGTTCCTCCATCCGATGTTCCTCCAGAAGGAGTCGAGCCTCCTCCTTCGCCAACAGCTGAATTCCCCCCAGTAGCAGAGCCCCCAGTAGCAGAGCCTCCAGCAGCAGAGCCTCCAGCAGCAGAACCCCCTCCAGCCGCCGCCCCATCCTCTCTCAACTTTAACCAATTAGAAAATTTCATGTTCAACCTCGGCAATATATAGTCAAATTCTTGGCCAAATTAATACTATATTAGTTGGAGCAAAATCAACACACGACCACAATGAAATACGAATACAAATATATGATGTGCGTGCTAGACGAGGACAACTCCTCTATGAAGAATCTTGAAAAAATGCTTCAAGAGGGATGGGAGCCTATAAGAGAAACGGGGATGCCATCAAGCGGTTCTAATTATTCAGAAAACGCGCAGCCTCCGATATGTCTCTGTGTCCTTCGAAGACTCGTCACCAATGCCGAATGACATTGGCTATTACAAAGCCGCAAGTTACAAAATTAACCAGAACTATAAAAAATTTGATGAAGAACGAAATCAAAGCCTCTTGTACTGTAAGTATCGGCAAGTCAGGTTTGTCAAAATCTGTTTTTCCTATTCTGTGATCTATAGTTCTGGCGATTATCAACAAAAACCTGTTGTTAGTCATGACAAACTCCTTTAAATGCTTAGGCATTATTATATAGTTTGCATGTCAGCCAGAACCTACAATGGTCTGTAGACTTTTTTGTCGTTATTGACGACCGGCGTCTCCATGAATATGGCTGGTGAAATATTTTGAACCTTAGTCTTTTCTACTTGATGTGGCTCAATTTCCTCTGATTGCTCTTCTTCAAAGTCTACATCTATCTTTTTTTTGTTCTTAAAATACTTAGGACCGTAATTGATGAATATTTCTTCCGACTTTTTAATGTCTCTGACGGCTATTATGTCAGCAATTTGATTCTTCAAGTCAAATGTGATTTCGGCACTGTTTTTATCTTGATGATTGTAGAGCTGTGCATAGCCCAGCACCATAAGGAAATGACCTCCGTGCTTCTTGCATTCATCGCAAGGGCAAGTGTGAGTAAACATGTACTCCCATATTTTGTTATCCTTATGGTATTTCATTCTGAAATCCATAACCACAAATGGAGCTCGCTCTACAATTTCGCCCTTGGCTATGTCGGCAGTGGCAAATACTCCTCTGCCATGAAGATCAGAATAACCCAGCTCTATTTTTCTGGAGATGTTTAATTTAGGCTTTTCCATCAACTATAATAGCTTAACCAAGCCAGATGTCCCAGTCGTCAGCTTCTTTTTCAATTATCTCCGCCATCAAGCTGAGCGTCGCCTCCTTGTACATTTTGGCTGCCTTCCTCAAAGTTTCGCTTCTTTTTTCGCTGAATACGGATCTGGCAAACCGGACAAGCTCGTCTGCCTTTTCTATAAGTTCCTTTCTAACATAAGGAGCCATTCCCATATTGTTCATCCCCATGTGAATACCTTTGCATGTATATACCTTTGGGGAACAATGGGATTATGGTTTTTTGACCTTTTTACATTCCTGCTTTTTCGCAGCTTTCCTTTAGCTTAAAAACCTGGTCTAGGCTGCATCCCTCCGAATCCACGGCTATTTCTTTGGGCAACAGCTTCATCCTGGTCTCAAGGCTCGGGTTTCCAAAATGTTTTACATATTTGAAGCGCGAAGGCCTATTCTTTAAGGCCTCATCCACCTTCTCTATATCGTTCACGGTCATTATGAAGACCACATTTTCGTGAGTCGTGTAGGCGCCGTCCAATCCGTTCAGTATTATGTCAAAGGTGAACTTTATTGACTTGTTATCACCCCCAATTATGCAAGTTCTTTTGTCAAAGTAATTGTCAAAGTCTTCAAATAAAACAATGCACCCTTTAGGTATCTGTGCAAATATCAACAATAATTCATGATTCGTCCAGTCCGGATTGAGCGTAAAAATCATCACTGGCAATCTATATTTTGTGGCTAGGTATTTGACAAAGAAACTCTTGCCATTGCCTGGGAATCCATAAAGAAGGGCACTTGTTTTCTTTCTTTTGCAATCCACGACTTCTGCGACCTCAACCTCAAAATCTTTCCACAGTTCTTCTTCGAATATGGGTTCTGAGAAGGTTTCTTTCAAAGAGCCTATTTTGTCGGTTCCGTAGGGAAGCATGAGCTGCACCGGGACCCCCAAGGTACACAACTGCATCTCCTTCAACTTTGACCTTAAAAAAGACTTCAGTTTTTTATACTTCCATCTGAAGCAAGTCAGAACCGTAACATGATCCTTCTCGTTCCAGCCGGCTTGCATCAACCGTTCAGAGTGGTTTATATGAAACCAAGGGGCTCCCTTGAAGAAGCAAAATGCAACATATGCTACGGGGTGCCTGTTTTCTGAAACGAACTCCTCGTAGATCATGAATTTTTTTTCGTTTGCACAAAGGTCATAAACCGTTTTGTACGTATTGGAATCAATCCTCATCTCCACGAGGAGAACATATTTAAAAAAAGCCCACATCCCTACGAATGAGGCAAGCAGAGTGAATATTGTTGTCATGATGGCAATATATCATATTGCCTTTAAAACATCAATCTCGGGACTGGTCTATAGCCGACCTGTTTTTGGATCCCCTAGTTCCTTTTTCCTTCGCCGATTTGAATGCGGTATCCCTCCTCCCAGACCTTTCCCTCTGGGGGCTCGGTTCCGAAAGTTTGACCACATTCGTGGTCTGTTTGGGCATCTGCACCGGCTTGGATCCTACCTTCCTCTCGCTGAGCATCCTTTCACCCAGCCACGATGAAAATCGCATATTATAACTCCAAAAAATTTCTGATTAAAAGTCAATATCTATATAAGCGGCGTAAAAATAAATTAAGGGGATGAAATAATGACAGGCCAACCGATTTTTAGTAGCCTAACAGGAAAGCCATGCTCGTCAAATTGCAATGTAGATAGCGGCAGAAGTCATTGCGAGTGAATTTAATCATGAATTTACATACCACCATGAATTTTTCACTTTGGCTATTCTCAGAAGAGCAGCAAAAAAGGGTCAGGACAAGAAAGGACATAAGTCCCAAGAATCCGGCCAACAGTTTCCTCGTGCTTTACGGAACAGACAAGGAAGAAAGAGATCTCATGTTCTCCTTCAAGGACGAACTCAAAAAAATGGGCTTCCGATACTTTGCGCCAAGCGGAACATACTCCGTCTTCTCTGCTAAGGTCGATGACTTGATGAAGAAAAGATTGTCCGATCTTGGAGTGGACATGAGCGGGTACGAAAGTGGCCAAGTCGTGACCTCGGCCCCGACCGCAAACCAGCCAGAAGCCCCAGCTGTGGATCAGAACCTGGAGCAGATGAAGCAAGAACTCTCTAGCGTCATCGCCGACGACCCCAAGACCCAGAGCTTGATAGACAGCATAGAGAGGATGATTGAAAGGATAGCCAACAGCACCGACGAGGCGGCCAAGCAAGCATTCATAAGAAATTTCTTTGAATTCGCCGGAAAGTTCTACAACTACAGCATGCACAACCAGTTCTTGATTTGGATACAAACCAGGGGTCGTGCAACCCATGTTGCGGGAGCCAAACAATGGGAGCAGAATTTTGGAAGAACGGTGCGAGATTTTGGATCGGGAATATCAATACTGATGCCCATAATCTCAAAAGACAAGGCGGAGCCCGTCTCGGAAATGGATCCCGAGGCAAAGAAAAAGCCGAGCAGAATGTTCTTCAAAACAGTCAAAGTCTACGATGTAAGTTCAACCGTACCTATACCCGGCCATCCCAAGAGCTTTGAGCCGGTCTCAAGAAAACAATGGAGCATTGACTCAAACGAGGATGTTGAGGAAATCAAGCAGTATATGGCCGCCCTTGACGCCTGGGTCAAGGAGCAAAATATACAAGTCTCCTATGAAGATCTAGATCCCGAACTCGGAGGGTATTCGGCGGGGGGAAAGGTAGCCATAAACAACCTATTTAAAGGCATAAACCTATTTAGCACATATGTCCATGAGGTGGCCCACGAAATCCTTCACTGGAAAGACAAGGATAAGAAGTCCAGCAAGATGGAGAAGGAAATAGATGCCGAGTCTACAGCGTTCATAGTGCTCAGCCACTTCGGCTTTGAGACCAAGGACACGAGCAACTACCTCGCCATGTGGAGGGCCAAGGGCGACGACATCAGAGCGAGGAGGGCAAACATACAAAAGGCCGCCAAGGAGATAATAAATGGCATAAAGAGCAAATTAAGCCAAGATGCCCAAAAGGACGAGTCAGAGATTGAGGAAGGAACCCAACACAACTCAGCAACTATAAAAGTCTACAGGGCGGACGGAATCGTTCATGCGACAGTTAATGGGGAGGAAAAGAAGTTCTGGGTGGATAAAGTCTTCTTTCCAAAACTGAAGGCGTCCAAAAATGTTTATGATACGCTCATGGATCTTATGAAGAATAACTATGCTGGCGAACTATGACGACCTGTACTTCTTGAATACGGCCTTGTATTTCTTGTGAAGTGATTTTGCGTTGCCTATGCCTTTAGCAACTTTTTTGCTTACCTCGGTGGCCATATATGCCTGTATCTCGTCCTTCATCACTTCCGAGCAATAGCCAATTGACTTCAAGTTCTTTTTGAACTTCTGGAGATTCACTTTTGAGATGGATGCCGTCAGTTCGTCCATCTCTATCTTGTAGTCCATGTTCGTATAGTATAAGGCGTGGCACAACTCGTGATCAAATGTTGAGTTTTTCAAACAGTCCACACCGATCAGATACTTCCTTTCTCCGGAAACAAATAGTTCATCCACTATTCGCTTCATTTCTACATCATACGGCGTTTCTGTCTCGTTTATCTGGTAGCACTTCTTCGCCACGATCAGCGGGAGATTGAATCCCACAAAATCCTTGACATACGAGAAGCATCCGGAGTGTTCTTTGCTATACCAACGGTAATAATCCCATATTGAGAAGCCCTTGTTCTTAAAATTCTTGTTAGGACTCTCGTAGAACTCTTGGACACGACAGAAAAGCATAGCCCTGTCATAATCGTCGGGCACCACTAGAGCGATCACATTTTGACATATGTTCTTAATTTTGTATTTCATGCGACTCAATTGACCAATGGGTTTTGGGATTCATTGTCAATTTGAATTAGGTACCGGAATGAAGTTGATATCAAACTCTTCGCGCTTTCCGAAATTTATTATCGGAATTGTCTGAACAAACCAAGGCCCAAATAAAAGTTCTCCAAACATTGAGTTGTTTGGAAGTATCTTGTAGTGAGGTTGCTGGCCGCTGGGGCCGTGGCTTTCGGCAAACTTTTTGAGGAACTCTCCGACGGTCACCGTCCGGTCGTTCTTTATTGACTTGAATGTGGATGCGAGCCTTGAGGCAAACGCCCCCCGCACAGACAAATCCTCAACGCTAGATGAACTTATTATGAGTATTTCGTCGTAAACGCCGGAATCCTCGCCGTAGTCTATCTGTGCGTCAAAGACCTTTTTGCCGTTGACAATTTGCTCGGCCGTATTCAAGAAGACGGACAAGAAAGGAAGTTCGTTCCTCGAGTAGGCAGAGGGAAGTTCAGGAAGGAAACTTGTGGGCTTTGCCGTCTTTATGTTCTTAAGGAGTTCTCCGTCCTGTTTGAGGCTATCTTGTATGCTTCCCTCGGCGTGACAAGTATCCACTAGAAATATCAGACGACTTATAGTCTTGTTGGATTTTTTCAAAGCATCCAATGCCTTGCTGAACTTAAAACTACCTCCCTGAGCTGTCATTGCAAACCTGTCTCCGCTTCCTCCGCCGTGACTGTTGAAATAAAGCAGAAGTGTCGCGCCGTCTTCTAACTCGGAAGCCAACTGTGTCATCCTTGAATAGATGTACGGAGAAGAGACATTGTGATGACGCTCGGATTCAAATCCCAAGGACTTGTCGGCAAATATGCTTTCCATTAGTTCCAAGTTTCGGAGCCTTCCGCCCTCGTCCGTCATCGTGAACAAGGCCGCCACATTCTTGACTCCCGGGTTTATGGCTATGCCGGTTTTTTCCTGTGCTGCCGCAGCGGCAGAAAGAAAAAAGAAAAAAAGAATCGCCAACTTTTTATTCATTTTCAACCTCCACGAATTCTTTCGGAGAAAGAACAACCAAAATGCCCTTCTGCTCTAGCCAAACCTCGTACGCATCCGCATTGAGCCTCCGCAGGAGGTAGCCGTGATCGCCCCCATCGTTGACTTTGATCTTCACGCCCGTGTTTTTCAAGATGCCCCCAAGTGTTTTATTATTTTTCTCGCCAGATCTCCGGTTAAACCTATTTCAGCGTCAGTTTGGAAAAAATTCTTTCCAAAACCAACCCCGGCATCCTCTGTGTCATCTATTATCGCGTACTTCTTGACCTTGTGCCGCCCCAGCCATTCTTTTATTTCTTCCGCCCTCTTTTTCCCCTTGATGCTGATTGTGGAGTCTAAAAGTGTCATTTTCTTTCTAATTAGGGCTTCCTCAACGATTTTCTTGCTGTAGTTTTCTAATCTCCATGTGGAAGTCAGAACTATTTCGGATCCGGTCTCTCTAACTATCTGGCCCAAAAGGTCAACCACATCTTCATCTATGTAGTCATAACCATAGTTGTACAAAAGGCTGTAGTTGTTCAAGACCCCGTCTACATCAAGAAATACGACCTTCACTTCAAGATCTCCATCAGAAGAAATAGCAAAAACATAGCAAATACAAAAATTATCAGAGGCTTGAAGGGAATGAATTTTTCTCTATCGACCATCTCCCCTCCTAAGATCCACAATGTTTGTAGGCGAACATCCACCACCGCATTTCTCGGGTGCTAGACAAGCAGTATGTGTGAAGCCCAAATGGAACCTTATTTCATCCTTTGATATGTCAAACCCGTTCACGGGATATTGCGAAACGACGCCCTTTTCGTACTCTACTTGGACTTCCGGATTTTCCCATTTTTCAAAAATATTGTCTGAAAATTGTAAAATTTTCATCATCTTGCTTGCGTCTATTTTGTGATTTATATCATCCGCGACCCAAACCTGCAAGACGCATTTTAAAGAATCCCTCCTCTTGCCGCCACAATCTATAAAAATTTTGGAGACTCTTCCCACCTCGGTTATGTGGAAGTGCCCAGGAACCCTCTCGCTGTTTATTACAAACTCGACCTTACGAAGCGGATTCTCCTCCAAAATGGAGGTCATTTCTCTTAGATTCATAAATCTAGCATAGTAACGAAAAACTGGTATTGCTTTATCTATAGTAATCTATTATTTTAAGGCCTCTCATGAACGAAAGATTACTACAGAGATGGAAGACGGCCATAAATATATAACAAATAAAAACCTTACGACTCAAGATCTTGCATATTACGCAGATAACAACGACGAAACTTGGGTTATAGACATAAACATATTGATCGACGCAGCAAAACTGGCGAATTCTGAGATCAAGAAAGAGGTCAATTTCAACAAGGATCGTCCGATAAGTCTCCTCGCCAACATTCCAAAGAAAAATCTCAGCGGTGCGGTTGGAGAATGCTTGGGGAGAAGTTATTCGCTTCTTTTGAATGGAAGACTAGGGAAAAACCCACATGAATCCGGGAGTCCTGACTTTATACCAATCGTCGAAGAAAGTTCGTCTTGGTTTTCCGAACCGACCAAGGATATTTTCCGAGGGGGTTTTGATACCAAGGCGTGCCTTACTGAAAAGGGCGAATTTACAAAGGTCAAGCCCTCCTCGCACCATGACCAGACAACGACAATCTTGACTGTTCAATGGAGGCATGACGACGGCATTCCGGAAATCATAGGAGCCTTCTTTACCAATTCGCTTAACAGTTCGGACTGGAATGTCTCAAAAAAACCAGTGAAGGAAGGATCCAAGATTACTAACTCCGCTACCTTGAAAGCCTCAGGCGTTCACAAGATAAGGTCGGGATGGCTCTTCATGCGCGGCGACATAAAGATTCCATCTAAAGAGATTGTCAATTTATATAACCTTCACGAATTGTGCGATTATCAAAAGAATGGTAAAATTAATTGAATTGTTCTCGGGAATAGGAGCCCAATCAAAGGCCCTTAGGAACATCGGCGTACAGCATGAAGCCATCGCTTGCGAGGTTGATAAAAGAACGCATTCCGTGTATGAGGCCATACACGGGCAGACGGCAAATCTTGGGGACATTACTAAGGTTTCGAAACTGCCCGAGTGTGATCTTTTGACCTACTCATTCCCATGCCAAGACTTATCAATACTCGGAAACAGAAAGGGATTGAAAAAGGACTCCGGAACGAGATCTAGCCTTCTGTGGGAAGTCGAAAGACTGCTTCGTTCTTCAAAGATCCTTCCTAGAAATCTTGTGCTTGAGAATGTGAAGCAGCTTGCTTCCCCAAAGCATTTGAGCAATTTCAAGTTGTGGCTGGGAACCTTGCAGTCCCTGGGCTACAAGAATTCTTGGAAGGTTGTGAACGCGGAAGACTTCGGGCTTCCCCAAAAGAGAGAGCGAGTCTTTGTCGTATCGTCGTTGGATGAGGAATTTAAATTCCCAGAGTCGTCTAAGAAATCTCGGCTGGCTGAGTTCATGACGTCTGAGGATGAGGTCAAGAAGGAGTTTGGAAAAACCCTTTATTTCGGTTGCGAGGACATGGCGCTAAGAATATGGAAGACGATAAACAACACCCAGTCCACAAACAGTACGAATAGGATATATGGGAAGAACAGTTCAGTTCACGCCCTCACCACGCAAGGGAGCCACCCGGGAAACTTCGGAGCTGTTCTGTATTGCTCCGAGTTGGAAGACAACTACCCCCTCAGAGAAAACTCCAAAAATTTGTCTATAGAACAAATTAGAAAAAAGAAATTTGGATTCAACATTGATAATGTGAGGCTCATGTCCCCCAAGGAGTCCATGCTTCTGATGGGTTTCAGTGACGAGGACTATCAGAAGGCCAAAGAACACATGTTTAGCAAAAAAATCAAACCAACCTTCTTCTACCATGTCGCAGGAAATAGTATAGCCGTTCCTGTGCTGGAGGCCTTGTTTAAGCAGATTAAGTTCTAGATCCGGCTGATGCCAACATTGAATCCTCTATCGCCTTTATTGTGGCCTGGGCCGTCCTGACCTCGCCCTCCTTCCACCCGAATTGGCCGCCGTTTGGATTTTTAATAATATGCTCCGCGAGCTCTTTCAAGTTTGCGAGCTCCTCGTTCGATGCCTTAACGGTGACAAAATCAACGCTTTCGCCCCGCCGGCTCAAGAGATTCCCAGCCAGTTCATACCTGGGAGTTATGTACCTTTTAAATACATTGTATGTTGAGTATCCAAGCCTTATGGGTATTATGCTGAAACCACTTTCATCCGGCTTGATTTTGGAAGAAGACCTCAACGACCCAGCCTGTGGCTTGATCAGATTCATAGCGTCTGCATTGACAGCTATTTCCATAAATTTTCCAAAAGTAATCATATCCTATATACGCTATTTCAAATTGATTATTGAGCGTACTAAATATTTCAAAACAGGAGGCCAACATGTGCAAGTGCAAGTGCGTTCCGTGCGTAAGGGGAAAATGCGAGAAATGCAGATGCAAGGACTGCAAGTGCGAGGGATGTTCCTGCAAAAAGTGATTAAATGGTTGTTCTTTTTAACAGCCATCACTCTGTTCGGCTCTTCAAATGCCGAAGAAATTAATGTTTTGATTTCCAAGCTCGGAAGCAAATCCTATGCTGAAAGAGAAAATTCTGCACGTTGCATAAGAAACGCAGGATACGCTGCCATTCCTCACCTTGAGCAGCACTTTGACGACCCAGACCTAGAAATTGCACTGAAATCAAGGGAACTCTATGAAGAGTACATGCATATTGACATAGAAGGCGAAATGCCATCTATATGGTTCCTGGAGCCGGAACTAAGATTCCCCAAGGGCTACGACATAATCTATTCCGAAAAATTTAGCGTGTGCGAAATAAAGTGCAAAATAGATATCGCGGCAGAACTTTACTGCGATGTCAAACAGCCACCGGCCACAACGGTTGCCGACCAGTGCAAGCAACTTTACTTCAATTTATTCGACACATTCTGGAGGGATCCCTTAGTGTGCTCCTTGGCCATGAAAAAATATGTAAGAAAAGAACTTAGAGACGGAAGGAGCAAGGAGGAGATCAAGAATATTATTGAAAGAACAAGATTGAACATGGAATTTCAAGATCTCATGTATCAAACCTCCGACTTGAAAAGCAATGACTGGGATTATTGGTGTCTTCCTCCCGGCGTTATGCTGCCGAAGGGCGAATTTGTATTTCCTTCGCGCTGAAGCTTCCTCTTGTTGCCCACCAACCCTATCAGCGATATCACATCCATCCTCTCCATGAAATAATTGGATTCGGAATGATTGCTCTCGTATAAGCCCTCGCCGATCTTGGCAAACTCCACCCCCCATCCCCCGTCATTTTCCCCAAGAAAGATAGAGGATCCATTCTGAAGCCATCTTGCATTGTTTCTATTTTGAAACTCTACCGAACCGTCGGATTTGGTCTTCATTATGTCCAAAATTACTTTCTGGCCGTTCTTGAGCTCCGTCAGATACCAGTGTCCATCATCTATTGACGAATTCCTTAGCGATTCGCCCGCCTCTTTTTCATTATCAAAAATTGCCCCTGACGCAAGAATTTTCTTGAAATTGTCCAGCTCGTCCCAATAGTCCACGACATGGTGTATATGCGTGTAAATTCCGTTTCTGTTTATGCCAGTGTATCTAGCCGCAATCGGAAATGGGCAGAATATAGAGCATTCGGAAACGGGAACCTTGGAAAGTTTAGCAGCCACATAGGGCACTTGGTCACCATAAAAAGGAGGCTTTGAATGGCAGCACCTTAGAAATTCCCTCGCACTTTCGCACATTGATATTTTTCTGGCTCCGGCCGAGGAAATCATGCTGGATTCCCACGAGTGCCTGAAGTGCGGCATAAGATCAAATTTGTTGGGATCCTCAACCCCGGGGAACAAGTGTTTCACGCCCATTTCGTGCAGCACTTCCTTTATATTGTCCTCCATGAACACGGACATGTGCGTTCTGTTTTCGCCAGATCCGATTAGATAAATACTTGAGCCTGCGATTATCACCGGATCTTGGTGGTCATATAATCCATTTATTACATCCAAAGTTCTATCCAGATCGGTGCAAGAGTCGTCGGCAACTTGCAAGAGCCACTTTGAATCAATCTTTGATGAACAGAGATAGTTGGCGAATCTGCAACTCAAGGGGCAGTCCATCGCCTCCCAATCATCTAGAACGAATTCTGGCTTCTCGTCGTTGATGTCCGCCAAGAAAACTGTCTTTATTTTCCTTGAACTTTTCGTTCTTCCTATTTCAATGAACTGACGGAGAGCCTTTTCGTTTTTAGATGTGGCGAGGACGCACAAAGTCAAATCAAACATGATGTGTTCCTAACAATTTAACATTAAATCAAGCAATAATCAATATGAGGTTCCGCTTCTGAGATAAAGCATCAAGTCCTCGCTGTTCTCAAGACCCTTGTACTTCTTTTGCTCAAGAGTCATCGCTTCTATGGAGCCGGCCAAGGCCTCCTTGTCCAAATACTCTTCTTGAATCAAATACTGACGCAGCACAAAAAGACAAAAGTTCTTTTGCGGAAATCCGACAGTAACTTGCCTTTCAACCTTGACGAAGACCCTTGGATATTCTTTGTTGAACTTGCTGTGAGGTAGTCTTGGGTGAAAGTTATATCGGTTGTCATAGACAACACTCCAGACGAACCTTTCAAACATGCCGCCGTGAACTATCGCATTCACCAACTTTGGGCTGTTCTTCAAGTTCATAGGTACATTTTCGTGAATTTTGTCGAATGAGGCCCCTATCTTTTCCTCAGGCCTCCAATGGCTTGGGAAGCAGACATGGGCACTACTTAGCCAGTCCTTGTCTCCATCAACCCTGTGGATTAGAAAATCCTCGTCCGCCTCTCTGACGATTTCCAGATAGCCATTGCCTTTCAATGTTCTGGGATAGTTTTTCAATATCCATTCTTCGCATATTTCGTAAAAACTCGGGTCGTTTTTATGTTCCATGAAGCATTTTTGGTTCTGTAGGGCCTCGGCTTTCTCTTGCTGAATAGACCTGGATTCCGAATTGTCTCTTTCAAAAACCTCCTCGGGTCGGAGTTTTCGCAGGTTGGGAAGCGTGCTGTACCCGTGCTTGTAAACTTCGTGCATTTTCAACATTACCCAAATATATACAGTTGTTCAAACGACAGCGGCTCTTTACTTCTAATAGAGTCAGCGGAATAAAAGGATGGAATGCACCATGGAATTTAAAGAATGGCTCTATAACGAAGTGGATTGGGAATCTGAGTTCTCCGATGTGCAAAAGACATGCGAGAACCCGGAGGAGATAGTCAAGTACCTCAACGCCGTCAGGGCAAACGCCAAGATAGACTACGGAAAGAGAGAGAAGTTCAGCCCCAACATGCCGTTTGTCCATGCGAAGTCTTCCTTCTTTGGAAAAGAAGACGAGGTGGACGCAGAAGCGTTCGCAAAAAGAATAACAGAGCCCCCCAAGACAATCATCAATACTAACGAGAAGATACTCAAAAGCGGCGGGCCAAATGAATTTGTCTACAAAACAGGCATACCTGCATTCAGGGGGATAGTCTATGACAAATCTTCCGGTCAATTTTTCGTGATAAACACATGCCCGGGAGCCGGTGCGTGCGTCTTAATATGCTACGCTCGAAGAGGAAGGTACATACAGTACGCCGAAGCCTACGATAGCATGACAAGAAGGCTTAACTATCTGATGAATCATCCGGACATGTACGAGGAGCAAATGTATTCCGAGATCAAGGCCAAGTGCCATGAGCACGGTGCCAAAGTCGGATACAAGCCAAAGGTAATACTTCGCTGGAACGATTCGGGCGACTTTTTCACTAAGAAGTACAAGAGCATCGCCGAGAATGTTTTGAAAAGGCTTAAGAGCGAAGGTTGGAATGTGGATAGTTATGCTTATACGAAAGTGGCGGATGTTGCCAACAACGCCGAGTTCCAGACCACCTTCTCGAGCGGAGCGAATACGAAACAGACGGCAGGAGTAGACTTCAGCAAGCACAAGTTGTCCATAGTCGTGCCGAACGAAATGTTCTCAGATCTAGATCTGATGAAAATAGACGACGAGAAAGAGTTGAAGCTAAGAATAGCCAAGAAATTCGTGCTGCCGTTGGGGGATGTTTTGACATATCCCGAAATGATGTCTACTCCCCGTGGCGAATCACCCCGCTGGCATGTTGTGGTGACCCCGGGCGACGGCGACGACGCAGCATTTAGGCCGGATGTCAAGACGATACTCCTTACTCAACACTAGTCTGAATATGCATTTTCTTTTGCTGTTGTACCTATCGCCTTTATTCGCGACATATCTTGTTTTATGCCTCACCCTCCCTCTTATAAGGGTCGGCGAAATCAAGAAGGGCAAAGGAATCAAGTTCTATATATCAAAAGACATGATTCACTCGGATTATGTCTTTGAATCTTCGCTTTGGAAGAGCGAGTTCCAGCCCAAAGGAAAATACATCAAAATAGGCTGGGGGGACAGAAAGATATTCTTGGAGACAAGGTGCTGGTCTGAACTCAGGACCATGGACTTTCTGTTTGCCTTCTTCGGTCTGAATAAAACAGTCCTTAGGATTGACTTTATGGACGATCTGCCGCAAGGCAGCACAGAAATGGAAGTGGACAATCTTCAACTTGAAATACTCAAAATATATGTAAAGGAATCCCACAGCGGCAAAAAGATACAAAAGAAGCCGCATTACTACCAAAAAGGCGATTTCTATGAATCCAACCTAAGATATAACTGCTTCACCAACTGCAACAACTGGGTAAACAGGGGACTGTTCATCGCCCGTGCAACAAACAGGGCCTGGTGCCCGATTACTTTTTGGCTCTAACTATGTATATAAATTCATGAGCTTTGCAAGGTATTTCATAATGAGAGAACTAGCCCGTCTGGAAGAATCCGGCGTGCTATCTGAATCTACAACACAAGAAGCCAAGTCAAGGCCGACGAAGAAAGAACTGCTAGATCTGCTGGGTAAACTCAAAGAAAAATACACCAAGCATTTCTATGAAAAGTTCCCAAAAGCCCAATATGACGATGTGGAAGAGGCCATCCGATCCTCAATTGAAAAAACGCTTGACGGCGACCATGTTTCGTCCTATTCGGCGGGGAAATTCTTCAAGCGATCAGTGCACGACAGCCTTTCCGGACTTCATGCCAAGAAACGCAAGGCCAAAAAAAATCTTTCATGCGTGAAGGTCTTAAAGTCGTTGGGTAGCGAAAGTTCATTATCTTCCTTGATGAAGAGGGCCGAGAAGATACTGACTAGCCAAGAAAGAAAAATCATAGGAATGTGCTCGCAAGGCAAGTCGGTCAGAGCCATAGGTTACGAACTCGGAATCTCCTCAGCAACAGCATGGAGATCTTTGAACGACGGCCTGGATAAAATAAGACTTTCGCACGGAATAAGACCCAGAAAATTGGGTCGATCCTGATCGCTCGTGCACTTGGAAATAATAAACGGTCAAACGAGTTTAGCCTCTCCTATATAAATGTAGGCATGGATTGCACAGGAGGCATATGACAAGGAAGATAATTAATGCATTAGCTGTCTTTGTGCTGCTGACTGCAACCCTCTCAGCCAATGCCCAAGAATACACTTCCGGAGTTTCGTATGTTAACGACTACGAACAAGCCGTTGAAATAGAGGGCAAAAAGATCCTGGTCGTTTTTGGTGCCGAATGGTGCCGTTACTGCCAAGTGCTCAAGAACGAAATTGACATGCTTCAAGTTGACGAATATATCGTCTGCTTGGTCGATGTAGATCAAAGGCCGGATCTGAAGAAAAAATACTTGTTCAAGACGCTTCCCACTTCCGTGGTGCTGTTCAACAGAAAGGAAATAGCCAGGAAGTCGGGTTATACAAGGCAAGATTATGGAGGATGGCTAGAAAAGCATAAAAAATAAATGTCAAAAATTTGGAAAGGAGTCCAAAAAATGAAAAAAATAACAGTTCTGTTCTTTTGGTGCGTGTTCCTACTGTTTCTGGCCGTAAGGCATCATGAAAAGGCGAATGGGCCTATTGGCCAACCGTCTAGTCCAAAGGCTCAAATTGGACAGGACAAGTTCAGCGACATACAAAAAGAACTTTTGGATCTTCACAACAAAGAGAGAAAGTCCAAGGGATATCAAGGCTTGGAGCTGGACAAAGACTTGTGTGAGTACGCACAGAAACACGCCGAAAAAATGGCGAAGAGCAACTCGCTCAATCACTCTAGCATGTCAAACCTTCAAAAGGTCAATGAAGACGCAAGCTTCGTTGGAGAAAACATAGCCTGCGGTCAAGAAGACGGAATTAGTGTGGTCAAGGCTTGGATGAAGAGCACAGGCCACAGATGGAACATACTAGGGTCAAAATACAAAAAGGTCGGAATCGGCGTGGCTAAGGATAAGAACAATAGAAACTATTGGTGCGTCGTTTTCTCTGACTGATCAGGAGGATTATGGCAAGTTTGGCTTTGATAGTGACGATTATGTTGTGTTCGGTTTTACTTTCTGGGCCTCTGGCAATGATGCTGATGGCTATGAATTTTAGAAACCTCGGGGCTGTTATCGCTGTATTCGCAATATTTTGGGGAGGATACTGGTGCTGCGTCGCGCCGTTTCCTGTGTCGCTAATAGGAGGATTTGCAGTCCTTTGCGGTCTGCTCGCTATCAACAGATATTAATTGACGGATAGACAAGGAGGTCTATGTTAAAAGGCGTTGTTTGTGCCATGGCTTTATGCCTGGTGCTGGTGCTGCTCTATAGGACAGTCCAGAGGGCTGATGTCAAGGAAGACCCGGCCCCGAAGATTCCGGCTTGCCCGGCAATAGAGCGGCACCTATACGCCCATCAGACCTACGACGAGATATTATCTACGATCAAGGAATGGGAGTCAGCCGCTCCCGAACTCGCAGAGGTGTCGTCCTACGGCAAGACCTCCGACGGCCTCAAGCAATATTACTTAAAAATAGGAAACAAACTGGCACCGAGCGACAAGACGGTTCTGGTGACCGCGTGCATACACGGCAACGAGCCTCTTTCTACGAGCACGGTGATGGCCTATGCAGGGAAGCTTTTGTCCGCCTATGGAGAGGACGAGGCCATCACCGAACTTGTTAACAGCAGAACGATATACTTCGTTCCTGTCGTGTCGCCTGACAGCTACCCGGACAGCAGGAGGGTGGAAGGAAAAGATCCCAACAGGGACTTCCCCACGCTCAAAAACCCCGAAAAAATTTCCGTATCACCGGTTGAAAACCTCAAGAACCTATTCTTGAAGATAAAGCCGGACAGTGTTTTGGCGGGGCATACATTTGGTCGCGTCTATCTCATTCCTTGGGGAGATAGCAAAAAAGACAATCCTAACGTTGCGGAATACGAAAGGATCTCATCACAGATGTGTGCCCTGTCCAATTACGACTTGAAAAAGGCCTCCGAGTTGTACAACAGGCCCATATACGGAACGGAGATAGACTGGTATCACCGAAACGGGGCATTCGCAATGGTCGCCGAATTCGGCACACACCAGAGAAAACCCACACTCTTAGAGACTACCAGAGAATTTGAAAGAACATTTAAGGCATTTCTATTGTTTGTCAAGGAGTCTACTGAGGTAAAGATCAAATAATCCAATGAGAATTTTTATTCATGTAATATATCTTCTCTTTTCCCACAATATAAGTATAATGCAACATCCAGTATCTTTCTAGATTCTTGTAGTAAAAAGAAGTTGAAAAGTTCGGCATAATTTTTTTAGGCAAAGAACACACATTCATATTCAATTCAGCTATTTTTTTATTTATGTAAATTTGATTTCCAATATTTTTTTCAATATCTTCTTTGTCATAAGATAGCAGATTAAAAATTTTGTCTTTTTCTCTGCTTTTGAACACCATAAATCCTGTGCAATAGTTGATGCAATTCCTCACCTTGCTTATTGACCCGTCAGAACTTAAGACGGAGCAGTCATCAATATTTTCAAGGTAATCTTCTCCATCTTGAAATATAATATCAAAATTGCTCTTGCACAGTACAACATCCAAATCTTTGGTAAAGTCATAATTGACCCACATATCGGTATCAACATAAGTAATAAAAGGATAATCTTTATGATGATTCTCAATGAAATTTTTGGTCAAAAATAATTTGTTGAAAACTATTTTCTTGTATTCTTTCGTTGTCCATCCGTGAAAACTAGTTGACAAATTTTTGTTTTGAACAAGATTACACTCGGCACCTTCTTTTTTCAATTCCTCATAGCAAATTTCATCGGTGCAAATAAAAACTAATTTTTTTTCTATATCTAGTTGAAGCCATCTTTTATGGAAATTAAGAGCAAAATATTTGTATCCGTTATTAACTATGCAGAAAAAAATATTCATAAAACTCCATCAATTTTATAGTCCGATTCATTGTTCCGTATGTAATTTATCATCAACGAAAAGGAGCTTTCGTTAGATCCTATAAAATACCGGCAGTTCTGTAGGATATAAAAATCCGCTATAGTGTGCATGTCTCCGGCGAATCTGACGACCTTTTTTTCATCATAAGTACCTTCAAATTTTTCCTTTCCCTCCTTGATTTTTTCAAAAAAAACTATTCTTTCCTTGAAGACATTGAAAAATTTATCTTGTGTTTCTGCGTTATCTGTTGCCAAAAAAATTTTCTTATCGTTGGTCGTTAAAAACTTTATTATTGCACCATGAGGAATTGGCCTGCTTCTTCCCTTTCCATTTTCCGAGAAAAGCAAGGCCGTCTTGCACCCAGTTCTTAAATGTAGGCCTATGCAATTCCCAATTTCAAATTTGTCTATAAAAGATTGAATTATCACTTTGTAATCATTTTTCAACCTTAAGTGTCCATACGCCTCATTGAACAAATCTACAATTGAAGTAACATCTAGTTGCCTGGTCATGTACTCAAAAGACTGGGTCGCTATCAGATCTTCCTCGTCCATCAATTTTGAGAATCTTACATTTGGAAGAGGATGGAAAAACTTCAAAAAATCAACGATATTGTGGTTGTTCAAGACCCATTCTTGAACCGCCTCATCGGCCATCTTCTTTTCAACGAGCAAGTTTGCAGCCAAAGACAATCTTAACTGGTTTGCAAAACCGTCTGGGCACTTGATTTTAAGTATGTTGCCGCTTTTACTATTCATAATCTTCAACCAAAAAATTAGATGTGTAAAAAGCATCCTTCAAATTCAACGCATTGACAAAATCCCCCCAATTTTTTTGAACCTTGCATGCTGACTTGTCAATGTCATTTGCTAGTTCTATAAAATAACGACCGGGCTCTTTTATGCACAATTTGAATGTATCTCTTTCGTAATGGCACCAACAATCCCATATTGGACATTTCTGTATGAGTTTACCTTCTTTAAATATATTGACATTGTTAGAATAAGGCCCAATTGTTTGATATATTCCTATCAATTCGTCCTCAACTAAAAAATTAATGAATTTTTTTACCTCTATATTCATTTCTTTTTTTAGTATTCCATAGTACTTGTTTTTTTCGGGTCGGACACAATTGGAAACTGCATCTTTTTTGTTAAAAAAATCTTCTCCTAAAAGTTCAAGTATCTTGGATGCGTAATAATAGCCCCCAAAATCAGTAGTGTGAACATAGTCTTTAATTATTGTTGAAATATCAATTTCTTCTTTTTTGCTCTTTTCGTTTATATCCAAACATTGAATGGCGTACTTTAATGCATATTTTCTAACAGTATCATACATTTCAACTCTGGGTGCGAGCATCTCCGATATCGGAAACAATAAAAAGACAGGCTTTATGTTATTTTCTAAAAGCTTGAGCACCAAGCAATCAAGATATACGGATATTCCATCACCGTAATTGGTCTTAGAAGTTGAGAACCAGTCTATGAAGCAAACATCGGGATTGTAGCTTACAACATGATCTATGAAACAAACGCCCGCATCAGATAAATGCATTGATCCATATCCGAACTTGCCGTATTCATTTTCTTGGATCATTTCCATCAAAAAATCGGCGTACGATTTTTTTTGTTTAGTTACAGACGCACCAAAAAAAGCAAATTTATTGTGCATTTTCTTCATGCAATTTTATCAACTCTGAGATTATCTCGTCTTTTTGTAAAACATATGATTCTTTGTCGTATGGATTTTTGATCAATTCAAAAAAATAAGGATTGATGCACAATTGCATTTGGGTTTCTAATACAAAAAAATTAACATCTTCAAGTTTTTCCCTATATTGCTCAACAGAATCTGCGTTCAATCTATCTCTTCCATTATTATTTCGGGGTATTTTTCACTTATTTTTTCTTGCACTTCAATATTGTTCATGTCTTCAAAAGATTTAGTTATCTTATTTATGATATAATTTTCTTTATCTTCTTGAGACATTGATTCAAGTACCTTATGAGCATATCGGTTTATGAAATAGTGCTTATTGTGATCAGCCACATATCCGTCCATATTTTCCTCAATGATATATTTTTCTAGACCTCTTAGGTCTATTTCCTCGTCTCTGCCCCTTAGTCTTTTACGAGAAGCCAGCCTTTCTTCTCTGTGCCTTTTTTTCTCATCCTTGTTTTTAAACATTCCATTTTTCTTGCCAAAAAAGACATAATGATAAAAAAGCCTCTGTCTTTCTGTAATTTTATTGTTTTTGCAATATGGCTGGTAGAATTTATTTAAATCATTGTTTTGTGATAAATAAAACTCTTCATCAAACTGTTTTTCAACGCTGTTTTTTCTATAGAATTCAACGATGTCCATTGCGCTTGGCCTCGTGGTGCTCAGGTTATAATGACATTATGATCTAAAAACAGACCCAGAATGATTCTAATAGCTCAAATGCCCCAAAAAAGATTCAAATACTTCTGTGGCATCTTTTTTAAGCTTCGCTTCCTTTTCAAACAAATCGTTTGAATCACCGTAAGAAATGCCGAATCCATATGTGACGACCCTTACACAATCGTCGGGAACCCTTATTCCGGAATAAACGCATTGCCTTACAAGAGGGTCAAGAACCTTGCTAGAATCCTCCTTGCCATGTGACTTCTCATATTCCTTCATGCTTTCTGGGATGACCGGCAAGGCCTTTGTCTTCTTCTTGGCAAATTCAATATAATCCGCCCCTCCATCGTTGCCATGAGCGAAGAAACCCGCGACCTTCCCCTCCAGATGATTCCTAAGCATTTCGTTGTATTTTCCGGATTTTTCCGCCTCCCTAGTCGCCTTGGAGTCCTTTATGTGATCCTTGCCGAATATCTCCACGGCCTCATTTGCAGTGATTGTTAGGTTGGCGCACACAAGCCTGTCAAAGAAACTCTTGACCACGCTAGAGCACGAACTCCAGTTTATAGGAGTTAATACAAAAAAACCGTCGCAAGCCTCCAGTTTTCGGTACACATCCTCCTTGTGCATCAAATCCTTCGGATCGCTCTGCTTTCCATAACAATCGCACGGCCACCTACAGTGCATGTTAGATGTGCTGACGCAGCCCTTGCAAGGTTGGACATTAACCCCGTCGCACTTGACGGAAAGATCTACAACCTCAAAATTAACTAGTTCGGAAAATTCCGCACGGATCTTATCCGCCAACTTGTGGGTCTTGCTTTTCTCATTTGGACAGCAATCGGAATTTCTGGCCGACCCAACAACCAGAACCACCTTCTTTTTTGACTTGTCCTTGGCGAACTCGTGAAACCTTTGCATAGGACTATTTAGATAGATGCCAAATAAACTTAAATTAACTCTCTCTTTGCCACCCACCCCAAGAAGGATTCTCTATGCACAACCCTTCCAGAATAATCACCCTCTACCTTGTATATCCCCTCAAGTTTTTTGATTATTTCTTGGGCTTGTTGGTTAGCTTGGACCATGCTTGCAAATATCTGGAGTCCCTTGACCGCGACATCGGCCTCAGGAGCGTCCTTTGAAGCTTTTATTTTTCTTATCAAATCTTCTGCAGAGTTGGTTCTTTCAAAGTTTTGATCTTTAGACAAAAACATAACATCCCACGAAGAAACCAAAGCTCTCCATTCCTCGTATTTGACCCCGGCCGCAGCAAGTTTCTCTCGCAGCATATCTCCAAATATGTGCTCTCTAACATGGTACGGAGAAACCGGCTGCCCACTTGTCGTAATGGCGGGCAAGTCTGATCCCACTATGGATTCAAAAGCGTCAATGAGCCCTTGTTTCTGATCAATTATTGCCTGATGCTCCTTGCCCATGTGCATTTTGACAACCTTGCACCTGGTCAGCTCCACCGTGATCTTTCCACCCGCATAGCTGTCCGGACCTACAGCCTTCACCGTTCCTTTGATATGCACTTTGGATCCGACCGGTATGTCTTCGTTGGACGCCTTCCATTTGTAAAGTCTACCATGCTCGTCTTGCATTATGTGCAAGACCGTGAGGCCGTAGTCGTTGCTCCACCTGGGGGTCTTAATCACGGTCAAGACCCCTTCAAATTTATCCTTAGGCTTAAGCGTCACTTCGGGAGCGGATTCTGCTTCCTTTTCAACCTTCTCTTTTTCTACCTTCTTGTCCATGGCTCTCTGGTAGGCGGCCGGAATGCTGGCGACAAGACCCGCCGTCTTGCTGTCAACCACGATCCTCTCGGCCGCCGCGCTTATGTTCCACAAGTAGTCGCTCACATCCTCTTGGTTCTTCTGCGACTTCGCCCAGTCCAAAATCTCCCTAGCCTTGTCCTCGTCGTCGGGCTTCTTGACGGCCCGCACCTCGTCCCTCAGCTTTTGATCATCCTTGCTCATTCCAAAGAAAATAGAATCCAGAATATAAGAAGTGGCCGGCTTGCCCAGATCTTCAGACTTGGATCTGGGTACGAATCCAAACTTGCGGATAACAGCCAAGGCCGCCGTCAAGTACGACACTATCTCTATGGTTCTGGATCCCGAACCACCACCGTAGTAATCGCTGTCTTCGTCTCCTAGCGACTGCACGACACTATTCCAGTCGCCGAAGAAGCCTATTTGTTCCGCCGGATCTGCGCTGCCCAAAAAGTCCGCAAGGCAATTTCTGCCTATCTGTTTGTATTCGCCTTGCTCGCTCCTCATGACAAATGTGTCGTTTCTGCGTCTGTTCATCTTGCAGTGCTCGCAGTTCGGCTCCGCCGTTCTGTACTTCGCGGGAGGGGGACTCATTCCCGGGGCGGTGTTTATTATGTTCCCGCCCTCCGAATGCATTATTCTGGCCACAAATGTCCACCCCTTGACCTTAGGGGCTTCCCCATCCACCCTCAGCCTCAAGTATTCTCTGTCCCACTTCCTGCCGTCCTGATTTTTTATCTCCTTGGTGAACCTGCCCAATTCTATTAGTTTCACGGGGGGCAAGCCAAGTTTTGCCGCACGCCTATTGACCTTTTCAAGTTGCTTGTTGATGACCGGCATTCTGTCTTGGGGGACATTATAGACATTCTCCGCTTCCTCCGCTTCCATCCATAATTTAAAACTGATCATCGTAGCCTCCAAAACAAAATGCTCTCCCACTAGATATGTAATAGACCGATAAATTAGACTAAATCAGTGATAAAAACGCCAAATGATCTAGACAGCATTAACAGCAAGAGCGAATTCCTCGCCTACAAGGGAACAGGCGAAGAAAATGTGCTTTTCATTGGCTCTTGCCGTCTCAGCCCGATCATGTACTACCTGAGCCTGCTCAGGCCCGATCTCAATATTTTCTGCATATATGTTCCATTCTGGAGCACGCAGTGGAACTCCGACCCCCTCTTCCCATTCCCCAAGGAATCCATAAAAAATATACTTCCCAAAACCAAGACAATGGTTACGGAAAGCGTTAAAAACAATTCAATACTCAACACCTGCAGGGAATGTGATAAAAACTTCTTTGATGAGTTCGGGACTTCCCCGGAGGAAATAAGGCTTCCTAACTATGTCCTTTTCATGTACCTTCACGATATAATCCGCCTCGAGCTCAAGAAGTTCGACTTCTCCGGTTCGGAAGACGAGATCGGACAAATCAAGGAGATACACGCCAACTCCAGACTGCGGCTTGAGCGTTCGATTGAAAAGAACGACTTCCAACCCGTAAACGATTTCTTCAACGAAAACTTCCAAAATATCAAAATGTTCTCTACCATCAACCACCCGACCACGATCATCAGCATGATGACATTCAAAATCATGGCGGAGCGTCTCGGCATATACAAAAGGCTTGTGGATTTTAATTTCCTAAGGCAGGCATCCACGGAGCACTTTCTTTCCGGAAACTCAACCCCCATCACCAAGTTCGACGCTCAGCACTACGGGTTTAGGTTCAATGCCACTATATTTGAGGACGAGGTCGTGAGAAAAGAGAATATGACTTACCGTCCGACAGAAGAAGAAAACTTCATAACGGACGACCAGATAAAGCTTATGATGTCGTACTGCTAAAAATGAATAAATGCTACACCTACTACCAAGAAATAGACGCCATAAACAATTGCCCCAGGAGAAAATCTACCCAGAAAGAACTCCTAGACCTGTGCAAGGAGTCCTGGAAGAGGAGCGGCTGGGAACTGATCGTCCTTGATCATTCCGTTGCGGAAAAGCACGAATTCTTTGGCGAGTACAGCCAGATAATAAATGAACTGCCCACAGTCAACCCGTCCATGTACGACTACAGTTGCTTCATAAGATGGCTGGCGATGGTCCAAACGGGCGGAGGTTTGATGATAGACTACGATGTGATAAACAACGGAGTCTATCATCTAGACCGCGACGAAACACAACTCACCGTCTACCAAGGACATGTTCCATGCGTAGTTTATGGAACCCCTGAACAGTACCTCGAGGTTTGCAGAGGCTTTTGCGCCATTAAGGACGAGTTCATCCTACACGACGGCAGGCCTCACACTTCCGACATGATAATGCTCGAAAGCGGCAAGATTAAATTCAAGAAACTGCGGACGGTCGTCGACTATCCCAACAATGGGGGCATCGTGCATTGCAGCCAAGCCCACTGCCAAAAGAACGGCAAAACCAAACTAGAGGCCATGAAGGAGTTGCTGGCCTAGCCCTTCTTGTGAAGCACCGCGTAGTTGTAGATAGATCTTATTTCGCCCTCGTCCAGAGAACTGTCTTCCAAGGTGCTGAAATTAAAAATGTGCTTGTTGACTACGATGTTTCTGTTGATGAAGTTCCAGATCATCTTATCTGCGGAGTGGTCTAGGCCAAAATCCACCATTAACTTCATGCCGAAATCATAGGCCAGATGCGGCATCGTCCTCACATGCTCTTTCAAAAAGCCATCGAAACACCTCATTAGAGCCTGGAAGTTGGAGTCTCCAGTTGCGTAAAGTGCGACCCCGTTGAGGTGGTTGAAGTTTGCGGTGTTGGCCTTTGTGTATACAACCCCGTCGTAAGTAGAGCCAGACACGAGAAATCCGTTTGAATCCCTCGTGTAACGGCGAAGAGACCCAAGCCAGCCCTTTCCAAAATGGCAGTCGGTCTCGACCAGCAAGGAGGTGTTGTACCTCCTCAAAAATTCCATAGACCTTAAGAACATTATGTTAGGTCCGGCCTTGAGCCCGTAGTCCGGAACGGAATTCCTCTGCAAGAACTCATCCTCCAAGCCGGGTCTAACATAAATGTCCTGCTCGGCCGTCAAGTTCAACGAGATCACAACGACGCTCTTGAACAAATTCTTCAACGCCCCCACATCAGGCTTGAAATTGTCATTGTTCACGACTATCACGAAGTCGATGTCCCTCGCCGACTCCTTGTTCGTGCTTGCTAGAATTCTGCCCGCGAAGGTTTCGTAGCCGTCCTTCTCGCTCGAAGTCATGTTCAAACAGACACACTCCAGCCTGTTCTGCCTGATCTCCTTTTTAATCTCCGGACATACCGAGTTAACGATCTTTTTCAAATTGTCGTTGACCTCCATGCTGAGTATCTTTTCGGGAGGCAAGTTCTCTTTTGACCCGAAGAACCAGTCCGAACCATGCAGCAAGTAGTGGTGATATGCCCTTTGTCTGTCGGATATGTTGTTCTCCCTAGCCCAAGGAGTGTTGTAGTACCTTTCTAGCAAGTTCGGGTTGCTGTCCAGATACAGCACATGATCAAAGTCGTCCTCGGGATCCAACAACCATGCCAACTTGTGAATCAAGTTCTTCTTGAACTCATCGGGATTAACCCCTATTGGCCCTTTGTGGTTGTACATCTTGAATCTTTTGGACTGGATGAAGCCCAAGTTCGTGTCGTTCAAGACCACGAATACCGTCGTGTTGGCGCCATTCAGTATCCTTTCAGCCAAGTTCCCGTCAAAATCCTTGTCCAAGCAGTCGTAAACCACCACCTTTTTTTCTCCCCCCGTGAGCTCGTCGCCGAATTCGGGGGAAAGACGGCTGTACGAAAAGTATTCCGCGACAGTGGCCTCCAAAACATAACTTGGTTCAAGCAGATAGATCATTCTTCAGTAATATAGGTCGCAATCATCCATAATCTTCCCCAAAACCCCTAGATAAAACCAAAACAACCAAGGTGGAAAAATGAAGAACCTTTATGCCATATTGCTGTTAGTGTCTCTCGTGTGCAACGCATACTTGCTTTCAAGGGACGCAGAGCCTAGGCCGACAAGAGCACACCGTGTAATAGTAAAAGAACACAAGGAAGGAGGGGGTGACATTAGGAAGACGGCCGTTTCCGAGGACACGACCATGTTCGTAGTGGACTTCATATCCAGAATCAACGAATGCGACACCTTTCTATGGGATGTCACGGAAAACAAGAGGGAGATAAGGTACACCATTTGGTTCGCCAAGGAAGAAAACCAATAGGAGCAACATGCCGGCCAAGTCAAAATCACAACAAAGGCTCTTCGGTGCATCGTAAAGGTATCGTCCTGGCCGGAGGTTCCGGTACCCGGCTCCATCCCGTGACCCTCGGCGTCTCCAAGCAGATGCTGCCGGTCTACGACAAGCCGATGGTCTACTATCCGTTGAGCGCCCTAATGCTCGCTGGCATCCGCGACGTGCTCGTCATCTCGACGCCCCAAGATACGCCGCGATTCCGCGACTTGCTCGGCGACGGTTCGGGCTGGGGCATGCGGATTGACTACGCCGTGCAGCCGCGGCCGGAGGGGCTCGCACAAGCGTTCGTCGTCGGCGCCGATTTCGTCCGCGGATGCCCTTCGGCACTTGTTCTAGGCGACAACATCTTCTATGGAAACGGCCTTGCCCAGCGGCTACGGTCGGCCGCCAAGCATCCGGCCGGAGCCACAGTTTTTGCCTATCCCGTGTCCGATCCGCAGCGGTACGGCGTCGTGGAGTTCGACGCTTCCGGCCGTGCCAAGTCGCTGGAGGAGAAGCCTCGACGGCCGCGAAGCCGCTATGCGGTGACGGGCCTCTACTTTTACGACGAGCAGGTGGTCGACATCGCCGCCGGCATCCGCCCCTCGGCCCGCGGCGAACTCGAGATCACCGATATCAACCGGGCCTATCTCGAGCGGGGCGGCCTGCGGGTGGAGATCCTCGGCCGCGGCGACGCTTGGCTCGACACCGGCACCCACGACAGCCTGCTCGAGGCCGGGCAGTTCATCCAGTCTCTCGAGAAGCGGCAGGGCCTGAAGATCTGCTGCCCCGAGGAGATCGCCTGGCGCAACGGCTGGATCGAAGACAGGCAACTCGAGGCCCTGGCGACGGCGCTTGACAATAGCGGCTACGGCAAGTATCTCCTCGGCATCATGAAGGAGAGCGTCTACTGATGGCCCCTTGAATCATTCCTTTTCCTTCCAAGAAATGGGCTTGGAGTCCTTCTTTCTCCTCTTGCCCACGCTGTTGCATGCCGAAAGTGTCGGCCGGCACGCGGGATACTTCCTGTCCGTGCCCCGGCCTGCCTTCTCCCGGCCGCATGGAACTATCTTGCCCTTCCTGCTCGCCTTGCAGTCCACCCATCCCTTGCCGTTGTTCCTGTCGAACCAGCCTCTAAGACCACGCTCCTTTTCTAAATCAAACGTTCCCTCGTTCAACCAATCCTTGAAACTCGAACCGGGCATAGGATTTTTTAAATCTGCGTTCTTCATGTTCACTTCTTTTTCGACTTGTTTCCCCAATTTTTCGCTCCGACCTTGCGGCACCTGACCAACGCCCCGGAGGCGTAGGCCGACGGCCATTTCTGGTACCTTCTCTTCACCTTGTGATAGCAAGCATCCCGCGATTCCCTTAATTCCACCCACTCCGAAAATCTCATGCACTATCTATGGACCCGCCGAGCAAAATCCCCGCCGCCGCTCCGCGCAAAAACCACTTGGCGTGCCCGCCGTACGCGGCCGACACTTTTATTCCATATTGACCAGATGCAACCATGCGTGTTAAAAGAAAAGCATGGAAGACAAATGCCTGTCGATGCGCATGGACCACAGGTCCGAAGAGGACTTCAAAGAGGACGTGTCCCAGTTCACCGAGAAGGAATTCTATTGGGGAATGTCGCTCAGGATCCACCTCATAGAAAACGGGCTAGACTGCAGGATAGAGGAGCACGGGGTCGACAACACCGGCAAACTCATACGCGGAAGGCTCCCGAACGCAAACGCCGACAAGATGTTCCACTTCACGAGCGGCAAGCCCCCCGTCAAGGTGGAGGTCAAGACCATACCCGAATGGTGCACCCAGTGCTTCACCTTCAAGACATGCGCCCTCAAGGGATGCTATGCCCAACGCGCCTACATCCTCGTTCCTAGGAGCGGCGTCCACTACATCCTCGGAAGAACGGCCTTCAGACACCTCATCGAAAATCTCCCGGTCAGGACGGACATCAAGACGTTCGGCTACAAGCCGTGCGTCAGGGCCAGCTCCGAGATGATAGAGGAAATGGTCGGCGAAGGAATGATAAAGAAACAGAGATGGTCGCCCGCCGCATCCAAGTACATTAAAAAAATGGGCGAAATACTCTTCGCGGAAAGGAAGACCGGACAGAAGACAAGGGCGTAGAAAGGACCCATGAGACCCAGATCAAGCAATGCCGCCGCCCCGCGCAAAAACTACTTGGCGTGCCCGCCGTACGCGGCCGCCACTTTTATTCCATAATATTCCATATTGACCGGACGGCGGCATTTTAATTAAAATGCCTCCCATGCACAAATTCATAGAGGTTTGCGCGGGGTGCGGAGGCCTCAGCAAGGGATTCATGGACGCGGGACTCGAGCCGATACTCATAAACGAGATCGACAAGGCGGCCATAGCAACCCTCATGGAAAACCACCCCTCCATAAAGAAAAATATAAACCACGGGAGCATGACCGACCTGAAACTAGACGGACTCAGGCCCGACGTGCTCATGGGAGGGGTGCCGTGCCAGGCCTTCAGCCAGGCAGGCGAGAGGAGAGGACTCGAAGACCCGAGGGGCAGACTCATCGTCGAATTCAACAGGCTCGTCCTCGAGGCCGAGCCCAAGATATTCATCCTCGAGAACGTCAAAGGCCTAGCCACACACGACAAGGGAAAGACGCTCGCCTCGCTCGCCGAAATGTTCGAAAACGGCGGCATGTACACCGTCCACCACAAGATCCTCAACGCGGCCGACTACGAGGTCCCGCAGAAGAGGGAACGGATCATAATAGTGGGCTTGAGGAGCGACCTCGGAAAGGACTTCGACTTCCCGGAGCCAATAAAGAAAAGAAAAACCCTCAGGGACGCGCTCAAGGACGTGCCCGATAGCGAGGGAATAAAGTACTCCGAGGAAAAGAGGAAGGTCATGGAACTCGTCCCGGAAGGGGGATGTTGGGTCGACCTCCCGGAGGAAATAAAGAAAAAATACATGGGCAACGCCATCAGGTCGGGAGGGGGAATGAGGGGATTCGCGCGAAGGCTCAGGATGGACGACCAGTCCCTCACACTGCTCACGTCGCCCTCGCAGAAGCAGACCGACAGGTGCCACCCCACAGAAACAAGGCCGCTCACCGTAAGGGAGTACGCGAGGATTCAAACCTTCCCGGACGACTACAGGTTCCAAGGAACCATCATGCAGAAGTACAGGCAGATAGGCAACGCCGTTCCACCAAGGCTCGCATACCACATAGCCAAGAGCATCATTAAAAAACTAAACGCAAACTAGATCGAACCAACAACGGAGAACAACCATGAACGAACCAACATTCAAGAGAAACGCCAAGTTTGGGGAATACCGGCGGACCCGCAAATAAGGGACGCGCACAAAAAGACTGCGGCAAAGGCGTGGCCCCGGGGTCGCGCCTTTTTTTATTCCATGCCGAAAATATTCTTGGGAAAAATATATAACACCATGAAATTCAAGGAATGGCTAACGGAATCGACCGAGCCGAACACCAAGACGCATGAATCGCAGGAATCAGTCGAGGTTTCCTACAACGACCCCAATGTCAGGGGATACCTCCATGCTGAGCGGGATCCCGAAAATCCACAAATATACAGGGTAAACAGAGTGACCGTCACCCCAGAAGGAATGGGCTACGGAAAGAAGCTGTACATGCTGGCGCTCGAACTGGTGTCCAAAAGGGGAGGAATACTCGCCCCCGCCAAGGTGCAGACCTCCGACAAGGCCTTGAACGTGTGGCGATCGCTCTACAAATCGCCGAACATAGAAAAAACGCCCCTGGCAGCCAAGGACTGGGGGATTGGAGCCCGGCACGAAAGGATGATGAAGGCCTACCCCAACCTAAGGTTCTCAAATCCAGCCACATACCCGCCAAAGCAGGACGCCGAATGGTGGGCCATGAACTCAGGATACAAGATAAAAACAGCACCGAACAACACGGCAGTAAGCCCAAAAGCTGCCCCAGCCAACCCGACAAAGCCAACAACCCCCACCAGCAACATCCAGAGGAGAATTTTCCCGCCCGGAACGGGAGACCTGGAGCTGGAAGACCTGGAGCTGGAAGACCTGGAGCTGGAAGACCTGGGGGACTAAGTCCTGCCCATCGCATAGGCTATCTCGCCAGCCGCGTTGCACACCGTGTTCCCGCCAAAGTAGTACAGGGCCGTCATTTTGTACAGCTCGTCCGCGAACTCGCCGGACCCGTACAACTCAGCCCAGAAGGGGTCGTACTCCATCCTCATGTACTCCAGCACGCCCTCGCGAAACTCCATCACCGCCCTGTGCGCCTGCTCGTTCATATTAAAATCCTCCGAATGAAGGCGTCATTCTATATAATTAAAACCATAAAATCAAGACGAGAAAGATCATTCTGGAAACAAACTGTTTAAAAAATAACTTCGAACCCATCGGATCCCTCCGCTCCAAAGTAAATTCACCTATAAATAGTATATAATTTGCCATGTCCAATCAATTATTAATCAACCACAACTTTGACGAAGGAAATTCTGGGTGGACGGCCTCCGGGGGTTTCGGCACATATTCCCACACCTCATCTAATCAAATAGCGGTTTTAGATGGAGTTGCGTATTTCACCTATGTAAGCAGAACCCTTAGTCAAGTTGTCAACGTGTCCGATCTAGTCGAGAACACTTCTCATTTTATTTGCATTCTAAATATTAGACATAGGCAGAAAGGAGATGATGGCGGATACACGCAAGTGGACACTTATAGCTTCGAAGTGTTATTCAAAGACAGTTCCAACAATATGGTGGCAAGCAAAAGAACGCCCAGCTCAGGAGTGACCCAAGCCCCCAAAGATTTTACAGACATAGAACTAAGACTAGACAGAACGGAAATTCCAAATTCCTTTAACAGCATATCTTCAATAGAGGTGAAAGTAACGGGATTGGACGTTGGTTATTGGAATGGAAACCACGGGCCGATGGTAGACTACATATCTCTATTTTCTCACAAATGTCATAATGAATCCAATTTGATTTTGTATCACGACCCTAGCAATACCAATTCTTATCCCGGGTCCGGATCTTCCGTCTATGATCTGAGCGGGAACGGACTAGATGGATTGGCAAGCAATTTATCATACTCATATCCATATTTTAATTTTAATGGAACAAACTCTCAAATAGAAATTTTGGACAACTCCTTGTTAGAACCCGGCAGTGGCGATTGGACCATGGAGGCTTGGCTAAGGGTTACATCCAACCAATCGGGAGTCATACTTGGCAAATTTGAAGATGGCGGCAGAAGCGAAGATGTAAGCTATAGCATAAGAATAAACTCCAGCGGCAGTTTGTTTGCACAACTAGGGAGTGGAATTAATGGAGAGTATGTCAACAGCACATCTTATCAAACCAGCACAAATATTTGGTATCATGTTATTTATGTGTGGAAGAACGGCGGAACAAAAACATTAGAAACATATATCAACGGAACCAGCATAGGCAGCGTCAACCATTCTTTAAACAGTTTGCTGGACACACCCAATAACTTGTACATTGGTAGCTATAACAACGGAGAATATAATCAGTATTTCAATGGCAGAATAGGAGCGATCAGATTATATAATTCGGCCTTCACCTCAGAGGAAGTTACGCAGAATTATAATTGCGGAACTTCCTTTTTCTTTGATCCTACTCCTACCTCTACTCCTACTCCTAGCCCCACTCCCACCCCTACATATAATTCAAATGAATTGGGGCTCCGGTCTCCGAATTCAAATCATTGGAAATTAAACAAGGGAATCAAAAAAAGACAATGGAATATTTTTAGAGACATAAGAAATCCATGATATGGAACCAACTTTTTAAGCCCGGCCAATAAATTCCCCAGTTTCCAAAAATGTAACATTTTCCGGCCGGATTTTTTTTAGATATTAGGCCGAAAAGGGTACCAAGTTCTATAGGAATTCGATCCTATTTCCCAGTTTCAGGAAATGAAACAGGGATCGAATAAAAAAGGGGTCGGGCGCGCAGCCGCCCCCACCATATCACTGTCCGTCCAGAGATTTTCAAAAAAAATTTCCGGATTTATTTTTTTGAAAAATCCTTCCCGGATAGAGCCCGGCCGTCACCCCTCCCCCCACTTATCGGGGGGAGGGGGCGGTCTTGTGTTCAACCGTTCACGATATAGGTACGCTTGCCGTGGGTCACGGCGGTGATGTTCTCCAACTTGTAGTCGCGGAGGATGACGGGGCGGGCGACCATCTGCCTTGCCCCTTCCACCTTGGAGCGGAGCCATTCCCGCACAAGGCGGCGACCCTTCGCCCCAAGGGGCTGGCCGTTGTCCAGATGGTAGACATAGCCGAGGCTATCCCGCACCATCAGTTCAACATACTCCGCCCCCTTATGATCCACGAACGGGGTGAGGGTGCCATCCGCACGGGTGCGGAGCGTTCCCCACTTGCGGGGCATTGCGACGAACTGGGCGACTTCGCCCGTGGCCGGGTCAATCGGCCGGTTCTCCGCGTTGCGACGACGCTGGACGGCGGCGGTGTAACGCCAGTTGATCTGCCCGTTGACGCGGGCAGTCTTGCGGACGCGACCGCCGAACGGGTTGCCAGCCCGGAGATCGGGCACGGTGGTGGCGGTGATGGTCACGACGCGGCTGCCCCGGATCGCGGCGAGGCCGGAGGAGAGTTGCGAGCGGGTGATGGCGACGGTGGACATGACAAGGTTCCTTACGGGTTGTCGGCGGTGTTGCCGATACCCTTACACTGTCCGGCGGTGTATTTTCAAAAATAATGCGAAGGGATGGTGATGGATCGGGTAGGGATGGATCGGGATACCTTACAGCATGGGCAAAAGCCAGCCCCCGCGACATTCCCTAGGGATTTGTGCGGGGGCTGGCGATGCCGCCGGTTGTGCTAGGCCGCGAACGCTACCCTTCCCGGCTTGACCTTGGCGAGGCGACCGATGCTCACGAGGATGCCGTGATCCTCTTCCAGAATCTCTTGGGCGATCTCCAGAGCCATCCGGCTCATGCCATCGCTGAGGTTTTCGTCGTCCCGCACGGAGCGGACAACGGCTTCCACGGTGGCCTTCTCGGACGCGGTGAGGATCATCTTCGGGGTCATGGCTGTTTCCTTTGCTACGGGATTGTCGGCGGTGTTGCCGATGCCCTTACACTGTCTGAGGATTATTTTTCAAAAAGCGGTTTTAGGTTTAGTGCTATCTGTAGGGTCTGGGGGATACTTACGCCTTACGCGGACAACTATGCCCCCGACATTCGGCAGTTTTTTGTGCCAGAAAAGGCTCCAGGTGTTCCAGGACAGGTTCCAGGTGTTCCAGGAGTTCCAGGACAGGCTCCAGGTTGTTCCAGGTGTTCCAGGAGTTCCAGGACAGGCTCCAGGTTGTTCCAGGTGTTCCAGGACAGGCTCCAGGTTGTTCCAGGTGTTCCAGGACAGGCTCCAGGTGTTCCAGGTGTTCCAGGACAGGCTCCAGGAGTTCCAGGACAGCAGGACAGGACAAGATAGATAAAAAAAAATCAGCCCCGAGGGTTTGCCCCGGGGCTGATTTCACCCTCAACCCATCCCCCTCCCCGCCCGTATTCGGGGAGGGGGGAATCTGTTAGGCAGCCATCTCGTAGACGAGTCGCTCGGCACGCTGCACTGCCGCGTCGTTTGCGGCGAGGACGATCCGGTGCATATCGTCCGCGTTGCCGTGCCGGATGGCATCGTGCTGCACATAGCCTTGCACGGCGTTCCATGCTTCCCATCCGCTCACCATCCAGTCATTCTGGAGGGCGGGGCGGCCGGAGCGGAGACGCTCGCTGTAGAGGCGGGCGAAGATGGCTTCGGTGCGATTCTTGTGCATCGTCACCGCCCGGCCGGTCTCACCGTTGGGCTCACCGTAGACCGCCCTCAGAAACTCCACCATGTTGACCCGGCGGCTTTCCAGCATGTCGGCCGCGGCGGAAACGCTTGCCCAACTCTGCCGGAGGGTGCCGAAGGTTGCGATCAGTTCGTCCATCTTCGGCCGGAGACCGCTGGTATGGCGGATGCTGACGGTCGTTCCGCGAACCATCCGCATGATCGCCATGTTCTTGCAGATATCACGGTAGAAGCCGAGGGAGGCATGGAACGCCCGGCCGTCATAGCCCGCGTTGATGATGACGCGGGGGAAGATGCTGTCGGCGGTTCCGAACACATTCTTCCGCTGTTCCTTCGTCGGCTGGATGGCCACATAGTGACCCTCATGGAAATGGCACTTGATGTCGGCCACCCCGTCAAACGCGGTGCTCGCGGCCTCCACTAGGGCGATAACATCGTCGGTCTGGTGCGGCACATATCGGCTCGTCACCGCGTCGCCGACGACGCTGGAGTCATCACTCCGGAAAAGACCGTAGAACGGGGTGCGGAGTCCGTCCGGGCCGGAGAGGGGGAACTTGTCAACCGAGAAAGAGAACTTGCTGCGAACCTTGTTGATGATCTCGTTGCTGATGACGGTGCTCATGATAGAACCTTTTGGGTTTGGGTTGAAGTGAACCGGATCTGTTCTTTCAACTATCCGGTCGGATGTTTTCAAGACTGAATCTTTTTCTTCAGCAGTTCGGCGAAAATCTGGGTGAGAACAACCTTCACTTCGGTCGGCTGACCGTTGAACTTGCTTGGACTTTCGCCCAGGAATCCGTAGATGGTTTGAGCCTCGTCCGCCGATATTGTGCCGAGCATCATCGCGGAGCTCTTGATTTCCTGGAACTTGACGAACTCACCGACTTCCATGTTGAGCCCGGCGCTCATCTTCTCGAGATCCTCGGCGTTTGTGAGGCCCGCCTCGAGCCGCTGCCGGATCTGGTCCCGCGTGCGATCGATCGCCGCCAGTATTCTGTTCATGTTTTCTCCTCGGGTTGTTCTTTCAACTATCTGGGGGGACAAAAACAAGAACCCGTGCCGGGGCGGGGAGTTTCACCCGTTCTCAACCCGCCCCGGCTTGTGATTCACTCTCCCCCGTAGTAGTCGCCCAAGGGGGTATCGTCGCCGTAGTAGCCGTAGTCCTCGTCGGTTCCGAACCCGGCGGAGGAGAGGCCGGTTTCCATGTCCCCGTCCATGCTCTCGTCGTAGGACGCCTCGTCGTCGTAGTAGCCGTTCTCCCGCTCGGCCTCCTTGAGGCAGTGGTGGCAGATGCTGGTCGGGTTGTCAACGGGGAGGCGAGCCCCGCAGACGCAGACCATATCCAACTGACGGCCGCTCTCGTCGTAGCGGGGGCAGCATCCGGCCTCGTGTCCACAGCATGGAAAGTCTTGGCAGTAACCCATGATTGTCTCCTCGTGTTGAAGGTTTGTAACTGACTAATACTTCAACTATCCGGGAGAGGATTTTTAATCCTCGTCCCCTTCCTCGTCGTCATCGGCTGGGAACATGATATCCCATCCCTCTTGGCTGGTTCCCGAGATGAGGAACTCCCGCTGGCTTGCGTCAAGGTAGGGGAAGCAGTCTTGCACATACCCGCCTTGACGGTAGCGGTTGAGATCTTCCGCGTTGACGGTAACACGCTGCTCCTTGCCGGTCACCACGCAAGGGCCGATGAAGGTGTATGTGTGAACCGGATCGTGCTGCTCTTCCATCCGGCAACTGGAGTCTGCGTAACGCATGACATTTCCTTTTTGTGTGAGGGGTTGGGCTCTTATTTTTTCAACTATCCGGGGTGTAGGAATCAACGATCTTGAGTATTTCCTCCTTGAGGTTCTGTGCGGCCTGTTGGATATCGTTTCCCCAGCCCGCGATGACTCCGTCCCTCCGGCTTTCAACCTTGGCACAGACCCGGCCCCAATGGTTCACGAAGACCATCATGCTGTCGGTCGTGCAGTCGGCGAGACGATCCATGAGTCTCTGGATCTCCTCCATCGTGGAGATTGTGTCTTGTTCGGTCGCGATCATCAGTCGCACTCCTTGAGGGGTTTCGGGGTGAAATAAATATCCCGTTCAATGTAGAGTCCGCCCCAGAGCCGGACGCTCTCCAGTTCCGGGATGCTGAAGTATCCGAGTTCCTCCTCTTGGAGGATGACCTTTCCGAAGGCGGTTCCGTCCTCGGGGTTGTATTCGGTCATGTACCAAGTTCCGGCACCGCACGGGTTGAAGAACTTGGCTTAGGCGATTGCGTCTTCGCCCTTTCCGTCTTGTGCGTAGAGGGCGGGAACCTTGCTGAGGATTTCTTTGGTGAGGATCTTTTGGCGTGCCATGATTTTCTCCTTGGTTGTTCTTTCAACTATCTGGGGAGGTTAAATCAAGCGGCCTCTTCCTTGCTGACGGCGATGCCGAACTTTTTCTTGATGGCCTCAAGCATCCTCAGATCATCGTCATTGAGGTTGATTTTCAGTTCCAAGGCCTTTTTGTAGTGATTTTCGGCGTGGCTCAATGCCCCGGCCAGAAACACGATCTCTTGCCAGTTGAGGGTGACGCGCTTTTCTTTCATTTTTTTTCTCCTTGTGTTGTTTCAACCATCTGGTTGGGATGAATCAAGGAAGGAATCCCAAGGTTAGGATCTTGTCGGCCAAGTCCCACGGGATCTCAACCCTCATGAAGAATCCGCCCTTTTCGCCTCTGATCCTTATTTTTGGAGTCGGGCAGAAGACCTTGAAGTTCACAAAGTTTTTGTCTTGCTTGCCGTAGTAGGGGTCAAAGCGACGGCAGCCGGGCTGCATTCTCGCCCCCATTTTGGCTAGCCATGCCTCGGTCTTTTTTGCCTTCCACGGGTTCACGGGAAGGATATTTTTCTTCTTCATGGAGAGCCGGAAAGATTGTGACAGCCTTTCCAAGGCTTCCATGTTGGTCTGTGCCGGGTGGAACATCAGACTTCCCTCACGATGGGCATGACTCCCATCATTTCAATGACTTGCGAGCATTGGTCGGCGACTCCGTCGTTGTCGTAGTTGTAGACGAAGGCCTCGTCCTTGTTTTCTGTCGTGCCGCGGAGCCCGACATAGAACTCCTTGCCGTCTTTTGGGAGGATGACGATGACCCGTGCGTTCCGTCCGGCGAACTCACGGTCAAGTGCGGCCTTGTTGGCGATTGCTCTGACTTCGCTGACCAGCATGGTTTGTCTCCTTGTGTTGTTTCTTGTGTTATTTCAACCATCTGGGCTCATGAAATCAGATGGTGACTTCCACCGAACCGGGCTTCCAGTAGGGCTTGTTCCAGACGCGGAGGTTGTAGGAGACGAATCCGACGAGATTTCCGTCTTGGTGGAGTGTGGCCTTGCCCCAGTTCCCGCCGCCGATGTCGTTTTCTCCTTGGAACTTGAGGATCTTTTCCCGAAGTTCCTTGATGGTCGGGGCGGAGATGCTGTGGTTCTCAGACCAGTCGCCTTGGTTTCGGTCGGGATTTCCGTTGATCGTGAACTCAATGGTGAACATGATTGTCTCTCTGAAGGGGGAAGGGTGATATTGTTTCAACCATCTGGAGGCACAGAATCAAGATCTCATTCTTTTTTGGTGTAGACCATGTCGCAGTAGACCTTGTCCTTTTCAACGATCAAGCCGTAATCGGCCTCGGGCGTGTTGACTTGCAGATAGTGTTTTCCTTCCACCTTGCCGTCGTAAGAGACGCCGTAGCCAAAAGAGAAGATGACGGAGAACAGCACAATCAGTTCGTTCATGGTTTCAATCCTTTGAAAATGGGTCGTCCGTGTTGTTTCAACTATCTTGGGATAAAAAATCAGGGGGCGGGATTTTTAGTTCCCGCCCCCTTTTCAGTTGAATGAAAGGCTGTTAGCCCGCCTTCTTGCGGATTGCTTGGTACATGGTTCCCGATCGGGTCGGGGCTCTCTTTGTGCCCTTGAAGAACGACCGTTTGCCGCCGGTGCCCTTCCCCTTGTTCTTCACCATGATCCACCGGTTTCCGATCCGGTAAACAACGGGCAGTGGGTTTAGGCGGTAGGTGCCGGGGATCAGGTTCCATTCCGAGTCGGTGTCAAACTTGGGGATGGCTCGTGCCAGGGGTGCGGAAGTCCCGTACTTGATCACTTCCTTCGTCGTCTCGCATGTGATGATGGTGATGTTAGTCCCCACCATCCAGTCCGTCGCGAAAGCTTGCGACCTTCCGATGGCTTGTGCTACGACGCAGTTCTCCTTGTTGCCGCACATCGCCTTGTTGATGCACTGCTGGGTGATACGCAATTCAAGCGGATCGTTGGCAGCATAAATCTTCCATCCGTCCTTGGTTGTCCGCAAGAGGGTTTTCCCGCCGCCTTCAATATCCTTCCTCGCCTTCGCTTCCGCACGAGCCCGGCCCTTCTTGTAGGCGGCTTGCTGCTTCGGCGTAAGTTCGTCCCAGTAGACCATCTTGGCCTTCACGGTCTTCTTGGCCTGCTTCTTCTTCGCGGTCTTGGCTGCTGCAACCTTCGTCTTCTTGACAATCTTCGTGGATGACATTCTTTGTCTCCTTGGGTTAAAAAAATCTTACCTAACTAATCAACGCTGCTTGTCAGACCTTCACCTTTTTGGGCTTGGTGAAGATCAATTCCACCTTCGTCTTGAAAACCTTGACATGGAACTCCTCGTAGTTGTCACACGCCGCGAGGGTCTGATCGGTGACGGGGAAGGTTTCCGCGAAATCGTCGCCGCCGACGAGGTAATGTGCCTCCTCGTAGTAGTCCTCGTCCTTCTGGGGATCGCAGCCCTTGGCGTAGGCCACATAGGTCTTGTCGCCTTCCATGTCCTTCGGATCGCCGTTGCTCATGATGTACACGCCGTGGTCGTGGACGAAGAAGATGGCGGGCTTGGGGGCTTCCTCGCTCCATCCCATGCCCCACTTGGTGCTGTTGAGGGCATGCTGGACGCAACGCTTGATCTCTGAGGTCTTGAACTTGCAGACTCCCATGATCTTCTCCTTGGTTTGAGGGATGATATTTTTTCAACCATCCGGGTTTCAAGAATCAACACTGGGAGAATCCGGTGATCACCCTTTTGTGTTCCTTGTTCCATGTTTCGCCGCAACTCCGGCATCCCATTATGTGGTGACTATTCCAGGTCGCGTCATCCAGGATCGTTACGGGCTTTTTCTTCAGGCAGAATGGGCAGATGTCCGGGTTTTTTGAGTATTCCTCGCTTGAGATCTTTGGCTTTTTGGGCTTTCTTTTCCAGGCGAACAGCCGGCCCATGATTTCGTTGAGGATTTCGGCGTCGTGCCGGGCATCGTCGTCCAGGGCGTATCCGGCGTCATCCCAGTAGAAATCGTCGGTGTCGTCCAGGGCTTTTTGCAGGTCGCCGGCACTTTTCTCCAGGACTTCGATGCAGCAATGCCCGTTTCCCACGCTTGCCACGATGCGCACAGGCTTCTTGAGCTTCACCATTGCCTTCACGATGTCAGGCAGTAATTCTTCCAAGGATTGCTCGAACTCATATTCCTTGAAATGTTCCTCGATCAGCTCCTCGACTGTTTTTCCGAGCTGGAGTTCGGTGATCAGGGGGTGTTGTTTTTTAATATTTCTTCAACCGTCTCGAAGGATTATTTCAACAAGTTTCCTTCTTGACGGGCATTTCGGCTCGAGGCCGAAGAGTTTTTTGTATTCTCGGCGGATTTCTGCCCATTCCACATCCCAGGATCCGTCGGAACTCACGGTTATTGTCTTTGGCGCGTGATTAGATGCAGACAATAGTATAAGTCCCACTGCGAGGTCGTAGGGTTTGTGCGCTGTTTTGCAGAACTCGAAGTATTGCTTGCCCTGCCCGAAAGGCTGGGGTTCGGGCATTTTCTTGTGCAGCATGAAGGTTTCGTGGCCTTCGTCCTTCCATCCGTTGAATCTTATTAGTTCGTCGCTCACCTCGGGGCATTTCGGGAGCATCTTCTTGTTTCCGAATACATCAAACTCCTGCGGTTCGACAGGAGAATCGTACTCGTATGCGAGCAGGATGTTTTTGCTGCCGCACAGATCGATGATTTCCACGAAGTCGAGGCAGATCTTCTCCCACTGCTTCTGGGTGAAGTTTTTTTTCTGGTAGTAGTAGTGGGTGTAGCCGATTGTCAGGGTCTCCTTACTTTCTCGAGTTCCTCAAGCAGATCGAGGACGGCCTTGTTGTAGACATACTGCTCGAGAGCGTCGATGTCGCAGAAGTTGCTTTCGAGCCTGGCCTTGTCTGCCTCCTCGAGGAGTTTTTTCGACTCGATCCGCTTTTTCTCGATCCACTTATTTGTTTTCATGCTTCCACCTCCAGAACCCGGACTTCCTCGTCGGGTCCGAGGTCTAGTAGTTCACTCCAGTTCCACTTGTCCGGGCTTTCCGACATTTGGTCGTCGAACTGGATCTCGAGCACTACAGTCTGGGTCTTGATCATTTTTTACTCCGGTGTGACGACGAAGGTGAATCGTTCCTTGAAATACTTGAGTTCCTTCTCAAGCCTCTGGATTCTGGCGGTCATGGCATGTGGGGCGAATGGGATCCACGATCCCTCCTTGTCATTCCTCCAGCAGAGGATGCCTTCCACAACTTTTTCTTCGTAATACATGATGTTCTCCTTGTTGTTTCAACCATCTTGGCTTGGTTTTTCAAAGCGGGATGATTTCCATCGCGATCTTGGCGGCGGTGTTGGGGATGTTATCCTTGGAGTTTTTGATGGCTTGCGAAACCTTATCAAGAATCTTCGGAGGGTACTGGGTCACATCCAGTTCCCATTCCATGAAAAGGTATGCAACAACCGCGTCTGAGAACTGGCATCCTTGCAGGCCGTGGAAATCTTCGTAGTCGTCGTAGTTGGGGTCCATAACATCCTCCTTGATGTTGTTTCAACCATCTGGCCTCTTGTTTTCAAGAGGCGATCTTGTAGACGGGGGCGGACACGAAACCGCTTCGGACTGCACGTCCGGTGGGGATCAACTTGTCCTTGAGTTCGGCGAGGACTTGGGGAACCCACATCGCGTTCTCGCTCCAGTCCTTGATGCACACCTCGTCGTTCTCCAAGCATACCTCGGGGAGGTTCACGCTGACCATGCCGAAGGGTTCGTCGGTCTGGTGATCCACGGCTTGGATGGCTACGCGGCCGTTGTGGTTGTATGTGTGGCAGACGAGACGGAGGGTGACGGTTTCGCCAAGGAAGTTGATGGTTACGGTGTTCATGGTTTACCTTTCAGATGTTGTAGAGTTCGCAGAAAAGTGAGGCAAGGTCGGTGATTGAGATGCCTTCGTACTGGGAGAGGTTGTCCGTCCGGGCGTGGTTGAGGGTGTTGTCGGAAACCTTGATGCCGACCTCCCTCATGGCGAGCAGTTCGTTGAGTAACTTGCAGTTCTGAGTTTCAAACCAAGACATTTCATTTTCCTCCTGTTGTTTCAACTATCCGGGGAGGATTTTTCAATCCTCCTCATTTTCGGCCTCCTCCACGGCGGATTCCAAGGCGTGGACGAGTTCGGGCTTCCGGGCGAGCCATTCCTTGTGGAGTTTGGCGACGGTGTAGTTCTCCTTCCGTTCCGGGAGATACACCGGCTTGCCGCACTCCGTCATGGGACGCCCCATGACGTCCATTCGCTGCACGAGCGGCCAGTGCTTAGTCCAAGTCTCGTGCGTGAACGAGAAGAACCACCAACTGCCGTCCATCATCACGGCCTTCACGCCGATTCGCTTGAACTTGGTGCGGACTTCGCCCTTCTTGGTCGTGTAGGTGCCGATGGGAGCCCAGCTGACCTTCGTTTCTTTGACGGTGAACCAGTTCATCACAAGTCTCCTTTAGTGGGGTGATGTTGTTTCAACCATCTGGGGCGATTAAATCAAAGGGCTATTTCCTCCGTCGCCAGAAAGCCTCCAGGCCGTAAATGAACCCGATCAGGAGCCTGAGCCATATGTTCATACTTTTTTCCATTAAGCATCCAAGGTTTATCTCGGATTGGATAAATAATGAGTCCTATTCCACAACAAGGAGAAGAAATGCCAAGAAAGACCAATATACAAACAAGAAAAGGAACGGCCGCATCATGGGCGAGCTCCAATCCTGTTCTTGCAGCCGGCGAGCCGGGCTTTGAGACCGACACAAAGAAACTGAAGATAGGCGACGGAACGACGGCTTGGAACAGCCTTCCCTATTTTACCGTGGACGGTGGTGTGATTGGCGGCGGATCTCCGACACCGACACCGACACCGACAGCCGTTTATTTCAGAATGAATCCTCCAACAGACAAGAATATTTCTTGGTGATTTCTATTTGACCGTGTGCCGGGGGAGTTACTCATACTCCCCCGGCTTTTTTATTTGCCAAGCAGTTCCTCAAGAACCTTTGTTTCATGTTCCGCCTTGATCCAGTTGTCGCAGTGCTGGTGGGTTTCAATGTCGGAACTCAGAGCGTCAATCGCGTTGCCGAAAGATCCAACCTCAATCTCCTTTGCGAGATTCTCAATCTCGGGCTCTTGGAGGAAGGCGAAGGGAAGGCTGCGGAAGCGGTCGGCGAGGCTTTTCATGTTTTTCTCTCCTTGGTTATTATTTCAACCATCTGGGTTTGGTTTTTCAAACCGCGTATTGACCCGGCAATGCCGGAAGTCCGCACTTGGGACAGAAGTATTCGCCGTTTTTCTCAACCGGCTCGCCTCCGTCCACGAATCCGTTCCATCCGCAGTATTCGCTGGACTGCTTGGCTTGCTCAATGTGCTTGCACTTCCTTCGGAACTTGAAACCCTCGCAAGTGCAAGTCCAGTCGTGCTGGACTGTGCCTTGTGGCGTAGGCCCATACGAGACTGTATGGGTTCGGCCGGTTCCTTGAACATGGGTCTCAAACTGCTCGGCGGACTGGCAGTGGAAGTGGATCTCAATATTGAAGTCTGTCATTGGATGGCCCTTTCTATTCTTTTAACCATCCATTCAATAAAAATCAGTTTTTAGGCTTGATGGATCTGACCATGGTGAAGGGTGCGAACCTTTGGGTCGTAACCACCACTTTATAACCCGAATCGTTGCAGTAGATCGCTCCGTCCGTCCCCTCGCAGACGATGCCGCTTCTCTTCTTGAAGCCGTTTTTTTCCAGCCTGTCGACAATGATGTCGTAGGCCCATCCCTGGAAGGAGAACTTTCCTCCCTCTGTCACCAGATCGTCGATCGCTTTTTTGCTGATGTACAAGATTTCCTCCTTGCTTTTGGCGTCATTGCCTTCCTTTCAACCATCCAGGTAACAAAAAAAATCCCCAGCAGGTCATGCCGGGGATTCTGGTTCTCAACAAGCACAAATCCAGGTCATTCTTTGGACTTGGTGTACATGCTCTTAAGGACTTCGGCGTCCTGCTGGACAGCGGTTCCTCGATCGTACCCCGCGTGCCAGATTTCGGCATATCGATCGGGCTTCGAGACCGCCTCTACGACTCCTGCCACGAAAAACTTTGTGGCCAGGGTCGAGTTCTCGAGTTTTGCCTGGGTGAGCTGGTGCATAAGGTCGATTGACTGGTCCGTCTCGATGTCCTTGGCCTTCTGAGAGAGCCTCAGGTCATCCCTCAAGGAGACGATCTGCTGGTGCTGGAACAGGATGACTTGGAGGCTCAGGGCTGCGGTGATCATGAGGGCCATGGCCCAAAGGTTGTTCTTCATCTTTCTCTCCTTGAAAGTTAGGGTCCCAGCTTGCATTTTAACTGTTCAGGCCCCCGCCATGTCAAGCGTGATGGTATCCCTTCTTGACCTTGCTGGAGACCAGCTTGTCGAACTCCTTCCTGGCCTCCGGCTCGGTCACGTCCTGGACCTTGTACCCCTCGGTCATGTTGCCGCCCCGGCGTCCGTAGCTGAAGAAAACGCTGAAGCTTTCGCTGCCTTCCTGCTCGAGACGGGCGTGGTAGACCTTGTCGCTCGATCCCTCTTGGAAATACAGGTCTGCGCTGTCAATGGTCTTGGTCATTTTTAGATTCCCCTTTTTTCTCGGATGCACTTCGGGCATTGCCGCAGGATTGTGGTTTTGATGGGGGTTCCGCAAGCGGAGCACCTACGGACCTTCTTTTCCGGCATGATCTCTCCTTTTTCTCAAGCCCGGCCCCCACAATAGCGTGGGAGCCGGGGCATGAGGGCTTTTTCAAGCCGCCAACTTGGCGATGACCGACTTGCGGACGACGAAGACGTCACGCTTGCGGCCCTTCTTGCGGACATGAACCTGATCCACCTTCTTGGCAAGACCCTTCTTGCACAGGAGCCGCAGGAGGACGGTGGTGCCGATGTAGTCGGCCCCGGTCTTCTTCAGCCCAAGAACTTCCGCGAACTCACGAACCGTAACACGCTGATTAGCCATAGAAACCTTTCTTTGAAGTGAAACCGAACACGAATAAAACTGTCTGGTCTTGGATTTTCAAAAACTTATGCTAGACATCGCTCGTCTTTCCTCACCATGTCCTGGATCATCCTCAGGACTTCAATCTTGGTTCCTTCAAAGCCCATCGCCTTGAGAGCCTTGTAGGCCGACTCGCTGCCGGACTTGGCCTTCTGGTAGAGTCGGCACAGCCTAGCCGCAGTAATGGTTGTCATTGATGATCCTTCCGTCTCTCATTTCTTGCCAGCAACGGCCTTCTCTGCCGTAGATTTTATTTATCTTGTTGAAAGCCTTGACTGCTGCTGTTTCCGAGAAGTGCTTGAAGATTATTTCCCTTCGGCTTTCGTTGCCGAAGTTGCACAGGGTCATGGCGACCCACTCGCTTTTCTTTTTTCCTTTTACCGGCATGACTTTCAACCGTCCAGTCTTTTATTTTCAGCTGGGTTTGGTCATCTTGGCTATGAGGTGGGCTGCGTCTGGGACTGAAACTAGGTTCTTCCAGCAGCAGTTCAAGGCCTCCACGGCCTGTTGGTTCAAGAAAATAAGGGCAGAACTTGATTCAACGCCGAGATCATACTCTAGGTATGCGTACTGGCAGGCGAGTTGGACATATTCGAAGAAGTTTATGTGAGTCTTCATCGTCCGTATGTACGAAGAAGACTTTTTATTTTCACGCCGCTACCCGGACCACCTCCAGATTTGCGTCAAGATAGAAGCATTTTGTCTTGTCCTTGCTTGCTACCGCGTACCTGTCCACCTGTTTACCGTAGACGGACTTCATTTCTGCGTCCACGAGTTCTGTGTGGTTTGCATGATCCTGGGATTCACTCTTGTAGTCGCCTGCGACTTCGCTCTGGAAGGGATGGATGCTGGTCACGGTCCCGAAATCGGGGATGTAGTCGCCGACCTTCAGTTCAAGAACGCTGATCTTCATTAGTTCCTCCTGCCGATCCGGTTCCAGACCATGCGGGCAACGCCCGTCTTCCAAGCCCACAAGGCGTCCATCACGATCATTCCCGCGACGAACGACACGATTCCGACGATGATCTTGTCCATTGCTTTCTCCTTGTTTTTTCAACTGTCTGGGGTTAAGGAATCAAGGGAACTTCTTCGTTGTAGGGCCGGAAATTGACCGCCACGACCCCGAAGCGTTCGTTAGGGATTACAGGTACGATCTCGTCCCACCTTCCCATGGTGTCACGATAGATCAGACGACGCCCGGGATGGGCAGCCGATACTTGCTCCCAGACCCATTCCGCGTCGTTCGTGATGCTCTTACTGCCGCTGTCTGGATCTACCACGAACACCTTGTCTTCTTCAACACGGACAACATGAAATTCTGCGTGCCGCATTTTGCCATCCTTCTTCTTTGAAGAGAGAAAACATACCGGATGTTAATGGATCGACTTAGTGATCGGCGGGGCTCGAACCCGCAACTCCTCTCGTTTGGCGAGTGGAACTCTACCGATTTGAGTTACGACCACCGATAGTTTTACGATAGGCGTCCGGTATCACGCGCCTACCAACCTTTGGAATCTATCCGACCCCTGTCGCCTTTATGTTGTTATGCCGCACAGCCCATCTTGGACTTCGCGGCGACCACCTTTCCCTCCGTGTTGTAGAGGGTTGCGTGGATGACATCCTGGATGTCCACGACCATGTTGTAGTAGTGGCAGATCTTCTCGTAGGAAGCGTTCTTGATGTATCCCTTGCCTCCGCCGATGTAGGCGATCTCAATGAAATACTGCCCGCTTGCGTCCTTGCCGTCCAGCCATTTGATGTTGTTCATTATTGATTCCTTGTTGTTTATTCAACCATCTGGGTTCGTTTTTTCAAACCGCCCGCGACTTCCTCCGGTCTTCCATCCAGTTCCAAACGGCAGTCTCGCTGACCTCTCGGCCGAAAGCCTTGAAAAGATAGTTGAGCCGGGATTGGAGTTTGCTCCTACGAGCGTTCACGGCATGAAAAGGCAACTCACCATCGCAAGTCAGATTCTCGGGGCTCAACTCGCAATACAAGGCGTTGATTGCCTCAAGGATAAGTTGCTCCGAATGGTTCTGAAATGGGGTGTAAGGAATGGGCTGTTCGGCCTCGGTCTTCGCTTGGGCGAAAGCCTTGAAGGCGGGATTCTCGGGCTGGGCAAAACTCTGCATCACCACGGCGGTTTCGGTATTCGCACCTTGGGCGGCAACCATCATGCTGTAGGGTACGCCCCACTGCGAGCCGGCCTCGCTGCCGCGACCCGCACCACGGCTCTCAAGGATCCGAACCTTGGCCTTCTTCGGGTTCATCTTGACGATGATTCCCTTGGTACGCTCGCCGTTCTCGCGGCCAAACTCAACGATCATCCCGACACGGCACTCGTCGCGGTTCATGATTATGATTCCTTTGGGTTGGTGGGTTACATTTATTCAACCATCTGGCTCAAGGAAATCAAAAAGACCAGTCCTCGTTGTATGCCTCGTCCAAGTTCACCATATTGACCGAACCCCCGAAATACTCGAAGTGATCCTCGAATGTTGATTCCGGGGGGAAGGTGCTATGCAACTTCCTTTTGGCATATTCCTTCCGGAGGGCGGCAAGGGCGGCTTCCTTTGTCTCGGAGGCAACGGAGATTCCTGATCCCCCGAAGATGTTGGGTATCCGGCCGATCCAGATCGTTTTCATTTTATCTCCTCGTTGTTTCAACGATCTGGGCGGTTATTTTCAGGACGCACACCATCCGCCAACGAGCCACTTGCAGCCGTGGTCCTCGGTCGCCTTCTTGTAGAGTTTGCTGCCTAACTTCTCGTCCATAGTCTGGAGTTTCGCAAGGAGTTTGTCCCTCTTGGTTTTGGTCTTCAAGAGTTCCTTGCGGATGGACTTGAGGCTCTTGTGGTTCTCGGCGGTAAAGTCAGCGTTCAGATCACCGGCCTTCACCAAAAGATCCTTCAAGTCCTTGGAAAGGGCATTGAACTTCTTGTTTTCCTCCACGCAAGGATCAAGAACGGCCTTCAGACTGGCCTTCTGGGTTTCCGAAAGTTGGTCGGCAAGCACAAACTTCCAGACGCTTCCGTCCATATCCGAGGCGATGCACTTGGACACCTTGACCCCGAATGTTCTGAAGAGTTCGTTTGGGTCAAGGGAAACAGTATGAACGCCGGGGTAGTTCCCCAACTTCTTGCCGCCGAATGTTGGGCTTGAGGTCAGAACCTCTCGCGTGTCCTTGAACTTCACGGCCAGAGCCGCGCCCCTTTTGTCGGTATTTTCGGAGATGTGGTCGGAAGCCTCGCTCCTTGAGTTGAAGACCTTATCAACGACTTGGATGCCGCTCAGTGTGGCGAAGGTGCCGCTGTAGGCTCCGGAACCGTACTCGTACCGCTCCTCAGCGACGAGTTCGTTGTACTTTGAGATCAATTCGGACTTGGTGAGGTTTCCGTCAAACTCGGCTTCTTTGAAATTCGCGCCCATGATTGTCTCCTTGTGTTATTGTTTCAACCATCTGGGGAAATAAAATCAACGACCCAGCAAAAGGACGCGGGTGTTGGGCTTGGAGTCGTCGCCCCAATCGTGACGACCATCCCATTGCTTTTTCTTGCGCTGCCCGTCCCAGTTGGCATCGAGCACGGCGTCCGTCTCGCTGATTCTGGGGTCGTCAAAGCCGCCCTCGTATCCGTCCACGACGACCTTCAGGTCGGGATCGAACTGGCTCAGGGCCTTAATGAGCTCTGCAACGGTCATGATTTACTCCATGTCAACGAGTCGCCAATCCAGTATTGTTTCAACTATCCGGCAAGGAGTTTTCAAGAGAAAGATCTACGATCCCAAACTAATCATGAGATCGGACTCCACTCCGGCCGGCACATCTTCTTCCAATATGTTTGCGAGCATACCCGCAGTCAAAAACGTGTCGGCATTGGTTCCAAAGCTGATGTCGCTGTTGCTCACGGCTTCCATTACATCAACATAGTTCTTGCCGGTCGCCTCGCAGTAGTCGGCCAACTCAACATACTTCATGGTCTGAATGTTCATTTTGTTCCTCCTAATCGGTTATTGTTTCAACGATCTGGCGATGGATTTTCAAGAATCTTCTTCGTTCTTGAGTTTCAGGCTGTCCAGAGCGTCCGCGTCAACATCCTCTCTGATCCCGAGATAGGTGGGCTGGTAGAGGCTTCCTCCATCGTAGGCGTACAAGTACCGAACCTCCACGATGTCTCCCTTGGAGGGGATTGCGTAGTTTGCGGGGATTGTGACATTGCCCACAGGGGTTCCGCACGCCATCTCCAAACTAACGCTTCGCTTCTGGTTGATATTGCTCACGACACAAGAACAAGTGCTGTAGAACTTGAACTTGAGGTAGTTACCGCCGCTGGCGGGTCGGCCAACTGAGTATCGTGAGCCGAGTCGCTTGAATACGATGCCTTCCGCGTTTTCCTTCTTGAGGAGATCGTAGAGTTTTCTCTTGTTGTCTTGAACGATCGGGACATACCGGATAGTGTCGCTTCCGAGCGTGGCGAGCATCAAGGAACGCTTCTCAAGGATGGTGTTTCTATGACACTCTCCGTCAACCTCAAGAAGATCAAAAACATATAGAGTTTCGCCCACAAGTTCACCGTCAAGGAGATAGTCGCCGGGAATCTTATCGGCCTCTTTGGCGATATGGGTGGGAACACTGACTTGTTTGCCCTTGCGGTTGAGGGCATAGACCTTTCCGTTCTTCTTGCCGAGCATGAACCGCACGCCGTCAAACTTCTGCTGAACCACCCAGTTTGGATCATCAAGAAGCCGTTCGCACTCATCCTCGTCAATAGGATTGAGGAGAACGCACTGGATTTCGGTGGGTGTGTCGGGAAGGTCGGCTTGGGGAATAACGCTAGGCCCGTTCTCGGTCATGTGCCGGTATCCCTTGGCGAGCTTGCTGTCCACGAGCTTCCGCCAAACCTTCAAAGCCTCGTCCAGATCAACCGGGCTGTTGGTCTTGCTGCCGGTCGTCATGTTGCCCCCGCGGCGTCCGTAGCTGAAGTTGACGACATATCCGCCGTTCTTCTCCTCCACATTCGCGTGGTAAACCTTATCCGAACTTCCTTCTTTGAAATAAAGACTTGCGCTGGTCATGTCTGTTTCTCCTCGGGTTGTTGTTTCAACCATCTGGGGCATGGGAATCAAAAGTTGTTCAGGCAGAAGTCCTCACACTCGTCCTCGTTCATGATGAATCCGAAGTATTGGACGCGCTTCTCGGTCGTCTCGACAACAATCCCATCACTCGTGTAGACCCAGGAGTGCTGGCGCCAAACTCCGTCCTTGGAAAGTGCGTATCCTGTGCATATTCTGCAAAGCTCCCGATTTTCCTCCCAGCACGCCGCGCTGTTCGAGTGGCAACGGCAGGGTTCGCCCCGCATCATCTTTGATCTTCCTGGGAACTTTCGCCCTCTCTCGAGGATTTTTTCCTTGTCCGGCTCGATCACAGGAGCACAAACGGCCCAGCCACCGATAGCCAGAAGCTTCTTTTTGAGAAGGCAGCTCGTGTTTCCGGTGCGAATCGTCATGCCTTGATCGCGCGCCCTTCGAAGCCAAGCATTGTCGGGTTTTTTAGTTTTGATCTTCATGATATTTCAACTATCTGGAAGCAAATAAAAAAGGCCGGCCCTCTCGGGAACCGGCCTATTGTCCGATCTCGGTCTTTTTTTTGCAGGAGTCTTGACCGTTCGGACTGCGGGTGTTTGGCCCGATGCAAGCCGACTACCGCCCGCTGAGTCGCCGTTTCTGCTGGAATCTGGCAGCAGCACAATCACGGCAAGTTTTGGTTCGTCTTGTTCTTCATAACCAAGTCCCCAGAAGTTCGTCAAGAACTTTCTTCTCGGACAGCCAGACCTTCTCGAAGCTTGTTCCAACAATGCTCTTGTTGTTGTCGTGGAGATCCGCCCTCTTGATGAGTTTGGCCTCCTCGCTGATCTTCGAGAGCCTCTCGGCCTCGAGCCGCTTCCTCGTGTTCCTGTTCTTGTCGGGGTGATTCTCCTTGGTGTAGACATCGGTGAGCTCGATCACAAGATCGAGAACCCTGGGTCCGAACTCCTCTAGAATCCGGCCTCGGCCGAAGTCAGGGTTCTTTGGCTCGACATCCTCCAGAACATCGTGGAGGCAAGCTGCGGCAAGAACATCGAGGTCGTTCGTCTTGGAACTCACAAGCTCTGCCACGGCCAGAACGTGAACATGGTAGGGCTCCCCGGTGTACTTGCGCACTTGCCCGATGCTTGAGTGGGCCTCGATGGCGAACATTTTTGCTTTTTCGTATGCGTTCATGTTGTTTCAACTATCTGGGTCTTGTTTTTCCAAGACAGATATTCTTGAAGGTACTTGTGGTCATCGGTGTCCGCCTTGTCATTCAGAAGGAAAAAGTTCTCCACCTCGGCGGGAAGCGGGCCGTTCACGATCTCCTTCGCGTATCTAAGGGCCGAATACATGCGTCCCTCTCGGGCGAAAATCTTGAACTCGGCTTCCTTGGAAAACCTGCCATGGTCCACGGCGTAGTAGAGGGCCAGATTCTCGTCGGAACCTTTCACAAAGAATGACTCGGGCAGCCTTTTCTTGGTCAAGTATGAGCTGAGGAACTTTTCCATGTCCTTGTCTGCCTTTGTCCTTCTCCTCTTTCTTGAAATATAGTCCTTCCTCTCGATCGTGATGTCTTCCCCGTAACCCCAGTCCTTGCCGATCTCGTACACAAGTTCAACGAGGCTTTCAACCACCTTCTTGTCTACAACCGGGAGGGAATCTTCGGCCTTCTTCTCCTCGTCTTCCTCGTAGTCTTCCTCGTAGTCTCCCTCGTAGTTCACGACATGGCCGTTCACCGAGGAAAGTTCAACCTGGTCGCTGTAGTTGTTGTCGTCGTACTCGCTCGACTTTCGGAACGTGAACTCGACAAGTTCCGGACAGCCATCAAAGGCACTTGCAATAAGATCGTCTGTTGGGAAAAATCGGGTAAGGTTGTTCTTGACATAGATCAGCCGGTCAAACTTGAGCATGATTCCTCCCCATTTTGGGTCTGATGTAGTTAGAAGCCATCATCCTGACGAAAATGCGTTTGCCGTTCGTCCTGCACACAACTCCACGGTGGGGAGTCCTGCTGTCGTAGCAGACGATTGTCTGGTCGGGCACTTCCAAACCATCCAGTCCCATATTTTCAAGAAATACGTTCTGGCTCTCCCTGTCCTCGGGAACTTGATCCAGTTCCGGCATCATCCTCGGGAACTCGGTCCGGTTCGGCCCCTTTGCCCAGAGCACATATTTGTTGTCCTTGAGGAAGTCCCCGTCGAAGTGCCAGCGAACATCCCTGCAAGTCTGGATTCCTGGGTGGCAGTCCTGAACGATGAAGTCCACGAGGTAGAACTTGTATCCATCCGGAAGCATGTCCCTCATCGCATCCAGAAGTGCATTGAAGTCCGGAAACTGTTTCCGAAAGGACTTCAGATCGCAGTCCTTGACGATGATCCGCTCGTGATCGGCAGAAGTTGGAAAGTGTTTCATGTTCTTTCAACTATCTGGGATCGGAGGATCAAGCCGCCTCCGGCACGAAGTCCGGGTTGACGGCCAAGTCCTCGGCCACATTGAAGAGGCTCTTCTGGCGGCTCGGATCCAGATGATCGCGGTACTTGTTGAGGAACTTGGCCTCGTCCTCGGTCAGTTCCCGGTTGCTTTGTCCTCGGGCTTGGGAGACGGTCTTGCCGTCCGCACTGATCTGGACAGTCACCAGCGGCTTGTCCAGTTCGTCGGTCTTGCGGAGGAACACGATGCTGTACTGGCGATCCACGACGCCGCTGACATAGGACGCGACGCAGTGGTTGAGGGCTGCACCCTCGTTCACGATGTCGTTGACATCCTTGGGCAGCACAACGCTGTAGGTCTTGTCGGAGAACTCAAGGATCTTGATGCTCTCGCAGATGCTGGCGAACCGCTCGGCGAAGGCTTGGCTCTGCTTGACGCGGTAGTTCCGGGCGGCGATGTCGTGGCTCATCTTCAGACCCTTGGGATAGCGGTCGTAGTTGTTGCCGCTCATCTCGCTCTGCATCCGGGCATAGTCGTCCAGCATCACGAGGCAGTCCCAGTTCTGGTGGATCATGCTGTGGCAGATGCCTTGCATCGGAAGAATGTGGAAAACATAGTCCATCACCTTCTTGGCTTTGAAGCCGCGATCAGTGATCTTCTTCAGACGGCTCCACTGGTAGGACATGCGACCAAGGGCGAACTTGTACTTCTCCCACACATACTGCCACAGTTCGCCTTCGCCTTGCTGGCAGTAGTAGTGGTAGTCGTCCAGCCAAGCACCCAACTGGGAACGGTTCTCGTCCACGCGGCCTTGCACATGATCCGTGATCACATACTCGGTGTTGGCCCGCTCACCGACATGCTTGCAGAACCATGCGTCCATACCCCGCTCGCGGAAAGCCTTGAAGTCCAGCACCTTGTTGGATTGAAAGGCGACGCTGCAAACCGTGGCAAGCGGCATCCGCTGGATGTACTGATTCTTGGCAAGGCTCTCAATCGCCATGCTGTTATCGCCCGTGAGCATGTCCAGCCGGTTGCTTGCGTTCACAAGACGCTTGCTGATGTTGCCGTCGCTCTCGCGGCGGTTACGCTCGGTATGGTTCTTGACCCAACGGGAAAGGAGCGTGAAGTACATCTTCACCCATCCCTCGGTGGCGATCTGGGCGATCTGCTCGTAGAAACCCTCGCGTCCGGGCTTGAACTCCTTCCAGCGGCTACCCGGATGGGCGGGCGGCGGCAGAAAAAGCGGGTCGCCCCACGAGATGTTCTTGAAGTGGCTGTCGCCCATCTCCAGTTCCGTGTTGCTGTGGAACCACTTGGCAACGGCCACATTGTAGAAGAGGCTCGTACCATTATTGAACACGAACACGATCCGGCGGCCGTCCTCGCTCGCCGTGACGGTGGAAAGGCCAATGTACTGGGTCTTGTTCCGGGCGGCACGAGAGGCGACGGCGTTGTTGACGACGGTTTCCATGATTTGTTCCTTTAAGGTGACGGGTGATGTTGTTTCAACTATCCGGAAACAAGAAATCAAAACACCACTTGAATCTCGGAATCCTCCTCCCAAGGAACCTCAGTCACAATGTAGCCCACCCGGTCAAACAGATGGTATCCGGCGACCAGCGTGTTGTGGGATGTCAGCGTCCAGACCGTCTTTCCGGGCTGGTTTCTTACGAAGTTGTGCTCCACTCCCGCGGTTCCGAACAAACATCCGTCCCAGCCGGCATCCCGGTCGTGGGGATTCTTCAAAGGCCGGAACTTTTCGTCAAAATCTTCGGGGGTCATGAAGTTGATGTCCATGATCTTGTCTCCTCAATATTTCAACTATCCGGGATCAAGGAATCAAGACCAGTCCGAGCCAACAGTTTCATTGTTCACAGAAACTTGGATTTCCCCGGACTGGGTGCGCTCTCGCACGTTCAGCACAGTGCCGTCCGTGAAGACGATGGTCAATCCCTCGTCCCAAGGATCCGAGTATGTGACCGTGGCCACTGTCTTGCCTTCAAGCTTGTCCATGATCTTGTCTCCTCAATATTTCAACTATCCGGCTTCAAACTTTCAGGCTCGAGGAACAAAATCTTCTCGACCATCTCGATGCTTGTCACGAAATACATGCCGGGCTCATCTTCTTGTTTAAATGCCAAAAACTTGCCAGGCATGCCGTGATCAATCATCATCATCTCGATTGTGCCGGCCTCCCGGACATCGTACTTCTCCATGAACTCGGCCAGCTGCTCGCCCTTCAAGGTCTCAAGGTTGACCCTCAAAAACTCCTTGACCTTCAACTTGTTCGCCATGTCGATCTTCATTTGTGATCCTCGACAAGAAAAGAGGGCATCTCGGAAACTGGTCTGCCCTCAGGAATCTTGCCAATGGCAGCCTCCCTGGATTCGTACCCGCTGGTGTGGCACCACTCCCCATCCTCCTGGCGCTCGAGACGAACCCAGGACTTCAGCTCTTTTGAATAATATGCGTCCATTTTTCTCCTCCTGGTTCATAACCATCCGAAGGAGAAAAATCAAAAAAAGCACGGCCCGAAGACCGTGCTTATGCCGTTTGCCAGTTCTTCCCCCTCACCCAAGACGGCTACTTGGTTTTCGTCGTGGGAAGCTTCGTTTTTCTTTTCTTTGCCTGCTCGAGAACGATACTCGAGCAGCTCCGTTTGACTCACCTTCCCCCTCACACAAGACGGCTACTTGGTTTATTCAAAGGGAAGCGAGAGCATATTATTAGAATTAATTAGATTTGTCTAGATCATTTTCCCGTTCTCGAGAACAAGCTCGGCGTAGCTCCTGGGGACAAGGATGTGCACGGACGCGTCGCCCTCGCTTACATAGATATCTTTCCCGTTCGGGCAAGAAATCAAAATCTGATCTTGTTTTTGTTGCTTTTTTGCAGACTCGAGACCAACAATTTGTTGGCAGCCCTTTTCTTTCAATAAATCCTCCCAGACAAACTCGTAACTGACGCATTTCTCCGAGAACAAGCTTCCCATCCATTCCTCGAAGATGTCGAGGTACTTGTCCTCGAATATCTTGTGCAGGAGTTCAGGCTTGCACCTATCGCACGCCTTAACGTCAGTCCCGCGCTCATCCTTATACCAGCTCGAGACCAAGCCGCTGCCGCAGCCGCACTGCCGTGTCAGCTTGTAAAATTCGCCGATGTTCACGATATTTCGCCGTCCTTAAGCTCGGGACCCTCATACTTGTAGTCGATTGTGTCGAATGGACACAACTCCAGGTTGCCCCCGGCCTCGATAAAAATCTTCACGAGACGGTCATAGTGCTCGCCTTTTGCCAAAGATTCCTTCATAAATGACCCCATGGGGATTTGAACCCCAGTATCCACCGTGAAAGGGTGGTGTCCTAGGCCACTAGACGATGGGGCCTCAAGCGTGGCTTCAGTCTTACACAAACCACAAGTCTACGGGAGCCGATAAAGAGGATACCCGCGACCCCATCAAATCGGCAATAGCATTTTAGCAGTAATTATTCAATTATTCAAGCGTCTTCAGCTGCCGACTTCAACTTCTTGTTCTCGGCCATCAGTACCGCCACGGAACTCTCGAGCTTGTTGATGCCCCTGATGATCCTGTGAATCTGCTCGCTCTTCTCCTGCTCGTACGTGTTGGCAGCCAACCTCTTCAGCTCGCTCAAATCATCCTGGGAAATATACATTAGAACTCCTTGGTTGAATTAGGAGAGTGGGATATTTGAATTATTCAAGCATAGATAAGCTTGGAGGTTCAAATCAATTGGATAAAGGGCTAGGCAAAAAAATACTTGAACTGTATGAGAAGGGTTTTTCCTACAGAGAGATTAAGATGAAGTTGGGTTGTTCAAAAGGAACGGTCAGCTATCACTGCGGGTCGGGACAGAAACAAAAGTCCAAAACAAGACAGCGCAAGGGTAGGGAAGACAATGTGTTGAGAACAAAGATTGAGAGGTTTACTGGTTCTTTGAACAAAAGCCGCCAACAAGAAAACAAAAAAGACGGCCGACTGATAAAAAAGATACTTCAAATTAAGATCACGCAATTCTCCTTAACTGGCAAGAGAAAAGACAAGAATGTGAGGTGCAAACTAATGTTTAAAACCAAAGACTTATTGACCAAAATAGGATCCAATCCTGTTTGTTATCTGACAGGTAGACCCATAAATTTGGAAGATGGCAAATCCTATCATCTAGATCACATATTGCCTAAAAGTAAGGGAGGAGACAATTCGTTAGATAACTGCGGTCTTGCATGCAAGGCCGCAAACCAAGCAAAGACTGATTTGACGCTTGAAGAGTTTGTTCAACTATGCAAAGAGGTTGTAGAAAAAAACCAACCCGCCCAGTGACCCGGGCGGGTTGGTAAAAAGTCCGAGAGGTGGGACTCGAACCCACAACCCCCAAATTATGCAATCCACTTCGGCTTTCGCCGCCAGATTTCTCTGTTCGTGGTCTGGACTATGCCTTCACCGTTGTTGTTGCCAACTTTAGGTGGGTGATTATAGTCTCTACACGTTCCCTTTCGGGCTTCGCTCGGCGTTGGGTCGTCCTTTCGGACAGGCCGTTCACCGAATTTACACCTGACTAACCATTCGTTTCCAAATGGCCGACCCTTTAAAGTTTGACGCTCTGACCAATTGAGCTACTCTCGGATATTAAACCAATTATCTCATCTCCACCTGTTCGCAAGCGCGAAGAATGTTGGAGCCCACAAGCCCACGAAGATTCCGAATCGTTCGCCGTGCGCCGCGTCAGTCCCCTTGCTGAGGAACCAGATGGCGATGCTGGCTGCGATGCTGATGAATCCGGCGTAGAAGCAGATGGTTCCGATTGTCTTTTCGTTCATTTTATTTCTTTCTAGGGGTTTGGTTGTCTTGGAGGAGTATATCTAATCCGTCCAGTAGAGTCAAATCAAGAAACCATTTCTTTTCCTGCAAGGTATGCGTCGTTAATGATTTGATCTAATTCACAGAAGAGGGAATCTCCCATGTTGAACTCCCACTTCTCCCCCTTATATCCTGCCAGGAAGACGCGCTCTGCGATCTCGTAGGTCATCTCGTGGGCGTCGCCATTATGCATCATCTGGTTGACGCACCATGAGTCGGTCCCCTCGTCCTCGTCTTCCTCGCCGTTGGGTTCGGTGGAATCAAGCCAGGCCTTCTCGATCTTATTGAACTTTTTGACGGCCTTCTTCTCCCACCATTCGCTGAAGAGCTGTTCGGGAGTTGCCTTTTTCTTGGGCGCCTTCTTTTTGAGCGCCACTTTCTTTGCTGCTTTTTTCTTAGCCATGATTCACCTCTTGAACTAGACCCTCACAGACCCGCAGGTCGAACCGCATGTGCTTTGGAAAAAGTTCTCTGTCCTAGGGCTTTTAGAGGTCCGGTAGTATTTCTTGCAGCGCTCGACGAATCCGGGAAGGTTTCGAGCGATTTCCCTGGGAAGGTCGCATGGGATTAGATTCCACACGTCGGCCCTGGCGAAGGCGATCTTTAGGGCGGTCGCCTTCTTGAAACGGTCTTTTGTATTGCACATCGAGTAACCGACCTTGAAGCCGTCCTCGTGTTTGATGGCGACGAGAACACCGAGGGGCTTTTTCTTCTTGTTCCTGATGTACTGGACTACGAACTTTTCTCTGTTCATTTTACTTCCTTTTCTATTTGGCTTGCGATCCGCCGCTTTGCATATTTTTCTAGTGAAAGCTTTTGTTTTTTCATCATCGGGATTATATCGCACCGGAGCCAGTTGCGTCTAGATCCCTTTACGACGGAATTCGTCTCGTCCTCGACGATCCACTTGGACCAACCGTTCCTTTGGACGAACTGCCTGAAATCGTCCTTTTTTGTCAAGAGGAATGGATGGATCACGGTGAAGTTGGGGAACTTGCTCTCGAGTTCAAACGGCCTTTTTGAGGGATGTCCTCTGAAGCAGTTTAGAAGGTAGCTCTCCACCCAGTCGTTGAGGTGGTGGGCGGTGATGATTGTTCCGTCCTTCGCCGACCTCGAGTAGAAATCCAACCTTGCTTGTCGGCAGTCGTTTTCCGTCTGCAGGTTTACCCCTATTTCCGTCCTGCCCTCGATATTCAGGAAATTGCACAGTTCGAGGAACTTGTCCTGCATGGTGCCGTTCTGGGCCCGGAGGTTGTGGTTGAAGTGGAGCGGGGTGAAGCTATATCCCTTCCACTTCAGCCAGAACAGTGCGGCTATGCTGTCCAGGCCCATGCTGACGGCGAGGTGGTAGTGCTTCTCCTTGGGCAGGATTTGTTTGATGATTTTGATCATGTCGTCAATCTAACCGTCCGTGCATGGATTTTCAACTATAGCAACTCATCATGGCTCGCATCTTGATTTCAACCGAATGGTGAAAGGCAAGGCTCCAGCTTTCTTGTCCTTCCGGCGCGACCAGTTCCGCCCTGTCTCCGTCAAAGATCACCTCGGAATCCAAATTGAAGCTCAAGTCTGCCGGCGAGTTTTTCTTCTTGATGAGGTCCAGGTGCTTTTCGTTGGCGAACCACCTCTTGTACCTGTCGTACAAAACGCCTTCCTTATAGGCGACGATCTCGGAGCAGTAGCCCATTTTCTTGATGACCTTGAGAACCTTGCCGAGCGTAACTTGAGACATGTTTTTGTCTTTCATTTATATGATCTCGGGTTGCTTGCGAGCATGTATTGCGGGTTCTCGCAGTATTCGTAGATGCCTTGGATGTTTACCCTTGCCCAGAACCTTCCGTTGGAGTCGCTGTAGTACCTCCAAGTTCCGTCATTTCCGCGGTACTGCCAAGATATTTGCATCTGGGCGATCTCGTCGGCACGCTTCTGGGCTTGCTCTTGCTGTTTCTGCAAGGCGACTTGTTCTCGGTTTTCTTGAATCTTCTGAACTATAGGCTGAGATTCCTTTGTAATCTGGGCAAGACCGAGCAGAATGGAAACAACAGCAGCGGCGATCTGGAAGTAAATCACGATTCCCCTCCTTGCGAACCTTTTTGGCAAATCCATTTTTGCCTCCCCCTGTTCATCGGCCATTCCATTGGCCTCACTCACATTACTTCAACTATCCGGGGATCACTTTTCAAGCCACGCGCCGTAGAGGTTTTTCATGATGTCATCGACCTGCCCCGAGATGAGTTTAATGGGGGCGCAGTCGCACATCTTCGCCAGTTCTTCTTGGCAGTCTCCCAAGAGATTACTTATCTCCTCGTAGGCGGCCCGGTTCTCTTCGCGAAGGTGCATGCTAGCCGACTGCTTGGCTATGGCCAGTTTTTGTGCGACCCTGGAGCAAGCCTCTACTTCTTCTCTGTTCATAATGTCCTCCTTGTTTAACAAGAGCTCCTCCTTTCAATAAGTGCACTTGGGGCAGTACATAAGTTCGCCGGTTTTATGGTATCCGTCGATGTAGCCCTTCATCATTTCTTCCTCATCCTCTTTTGAAATCTCGTCCGGCTCGGATCTTGTGTATTTAGCCACCTTAGGCAAAGGAGGCACATCTTTTCCCATCTGGGCAAGAAAATTTCTCTGGCCCTTCAAGTATCCGTATCTGTACGGACTAATTTCTTCCTCCATAAGAGGAGATTCAGTCTGGACTTGCAGATGCTCGACAGATTCAGTCTGGACTTGCAGATGCTCGACTTTCTCCTTCTTGCGGGATGAAAATACCACAAGAAAAATGAAAGAAACTAAAGATAGAGCTACCAATAAAGCAAACTTTGACTTCATGACGCGCGTTCCTTCCGTGGTGGACAAATTTCAACGACGATTATAGTCGAAGACCGCTATGGCCAGCTGTCTCCGCCCGGATTTTCAAGCTAGGCCGTGGCCCAATCGGCGATTTCTTTGACTTTTGCACGGCAGACCCAGACCAAGTGGTTCTCGCTCGCGTCGCCCATGATCGTTTCATAATGATCCCTGAGCTGACGCGACATTAGGACTCGATGTCTTGCCTCGGCGTACAGCAACGCAAGGCTGTAAGGCACCTGGGCTCCTCCGACCGACCACGATTCCCCTTGCCCGGACTGGTTCATGCCGCCTCCTCGTCTTCGTCATCGTCTCCCCATGTCCACTGCTGTGGCTGGGTCGTAGCTACTGGAATAGCGACTGGGGTCTGTGGAACTTGAACTGCCGGCTGTACTGGAGCCGGTGCTGGTGTCGGGCACAAGAGTCTGAGGCTGATAACCTCTGGGATCTCGTACACTACGCTTCTTCGTCCCTTTCCGCTCCTTGAGGTAACAACACGATCCACCTCGGTAACCAGTCCCTTTTCGCATAGGATCTTGAGAAAGATGGTGGCTCCTACATAGTCGGTGCCGCTTGTCTCAAGGCCTAGGTTCTTGCACAAATCTTTCGTTGTCAATCTAGCCATTTTTCAAACCTTTCTTAGGGATCTCTCCCGATCTTAGAACTATCCGGAACCTTCTTTTCAAACATCCCCGGGCTTTTCCGGGCGATCCTTGCAGTATTCGCAATCCGCATCCTTGCACCTCTTCTCTCTCCACTCCCCGCAAACCGGGCAGTATGTCGCGTCGTACTTCTTCGAGTACTTAAGTTCGTGGGTGCATTTCCTCGGCGAATTCGTGGTGATTTCCGTCACCTGTCGTCCTCCTCGTCGCCCCAGTCGTCGTCTTCTTCCTCATCTTCGTATTCCCACTCGTCGTCGCCTTCGTTGATTTCCTCGAAGTTTTCGTCTTCGTCCTCAAAGATGCTATCGTCCTCGTCCTCAAAGATGCTATCGTCCTCGTCATCGTCGCCGAACAGAGAATCCCACTCGTCTTGGTGCTCGCCCGGATCTGCCGGCGACAACCGCCCTCCTTCGTAACCGCATTCCGGGCACACTCGACTTCCGGTCACATCGCTGAATTTGTATTCATCGGCGGAGTTTCTTTTGCGGCAATTAAGGCACTGGATTATCGGCATTATTCATCCTCCTCTTCGTCACTGGGCTCCATGTCCTCGTCTTTGCATATGAAGACGACCTCCACAGCAACAGAGACGCCCTTCTCCTTGAAGACCGTGACATCATAGCAGCCGTCGCCGTAGCCGCTGCTGCTGATGAATCCTCCGGGCAGGAAGCCGCAGCGCTTCTTTGACAGAGACTGACGGCAGCAGTCGTCGTAGATGTCTTCTCCGTCATCGCCGTACGAGGACAAATCAAAGACTCCAGCCTGTCCCGAGTCGACGCCGATTGTCATTGATTCGGTCAGCATGTTCCGCCCGTACATGCTGAAGTCCACATGATGGACCAGGATCTTGCTGACCCGCTCGCCCCACGAGCCCTCGTTGCTCGTCTCCACATGGGCCGTCCAGGTGCCCTTCTTTGCAGACACCAAACGGTTCATTTCTACGGAGTAGCACGGGTCGCCGATCACGATCTGCCCGGAACTCACCTTGAAACTTTCTACGGAGGTCTTCATGCATCCTCCTCCTGGGTCTTGTAGAGTTCGCAGAACTTTCCCGCAGCGTTTGGATAACATGTCATGTTGTCAAAGCAGCTGTTGAGGTAATCGACCATCTCTTGGCTCAAGGCCTCCGGGAGGTTTTCAAAATATTCCATCTTGATGTACTGCAAAAGCGCATCAATGTAACTGAGTCTCATCTGCTCGGCGTTCATTTTCGACCTTTCTGATGATGTCCCGCAGTTCGAACACAAAATCCGTCTCTTTTCCCTCAACGGCGATGATCTTCAGGGCTCTCTTCGCCGTTTCGAGAAGCTCTTTCTGGGCTTCCGTCATAGTTAACCCCTCCCTGGGTATAACTTGAAACTATCCGGGCTCAGGTTTTCAAAGATTCCTGAGAAAATTTATGAACCGTCCGAAATCACGCAGATCCTCGAACTTGTAGAAATTGTTCACTCCTCCCACGTAGTCCTTGCGACCCTTGCAAGACCGGCACAGAAACCCGTTGAAGCAGCCCTGGCCGAACTGGACGTAGATGCTCTCGCCGTGAAGGGTCACTTCACCTGACACAGCGATGCCGGCCTTGTTGACGCGGATGTCGTAGGAGCCCTTCTCCAGGCCCAGTTCCTGGGCGGTGATGGCAGCCAACTTCCTGCTCATCTTCAGGAACTGCTCCTTGGCCTCAAAGTTGTATCCAACGTTCTGAGCGCAGATCTTGATGTACTTTTCAAAGTCAAACTTGATCGTCGTGGTCATGGGTTGATCTCCTTGTTGCACTGAAACCATCCGGCTCAACAAATTCAAAGAATTTCCAGCCGGGCTGGAACGAACTCAATCTTTCCGAAGACGAGCGTGCTTTCGTCGCCGTCCAGGGGATCTACTACGATGACATTGCCGTCCTTGACCTTGACGGGGAAATTAAGGTCAAACCAGTCGTCGGCCGGCTCTTCGTGCTCGTAGGAGGCGCTAGACGCCCACAGTTCGAGATTGTCGTTGCCGAAGTGGAACCGCTCCCAGAGCGTGTTGTCGATCTCGACGCTGTGGACGCGGAGTTCTTTGACCGCGTCCTTCAAATCCCGCAGCGTGAGGCCGCCCAGCACATGCTTTGTCTTGATAATGTCGTCCATGATGATTGCCTTATTCGGTAGGTTTCCGCCTACCTACAACCATCTAATTCAACAAAATCAGGACTTGAACTCGACGGCCCCGGCGTCCTTTAAATACTCGACAAGTTCCGAGGCAAGTCCGTCCAGCTCGCGCTCGTAATGCTCGAGCTTCTCTCGGACAGCCTGGATATCTTTTCTCAGCAGCACGATACGCTTGACAATATTTAGAGAGCTCATTTGTGGCCGTATTCCGTGAAGAGCTTGAGGCGGGATTCTATAAGGATCAGGTCGTGTTCTATTGCGGCAAGGGTTCTTTCGTCAGTAGTCTCGGCCGTACTTGAGGAAAAGAACTCGAGGAGACGCTCCAAGGAATCGTGGATGCTTGCTTTCGCCCTGGACTGCTTCACGACCATCTCTTCTCCTTATTTAAAATCGCATGACATAAATATGCCGTCCAGTCTAATTTTTTCAGTCTCGTTCCATGAAATCTTTCAAGTCTTCAGCGAACAACTTCGCGTCCTCCTCGTTCATGAACTTGATCCTGACCTCTTGCTGGTGGACGCTGATTCGACGGCACCTCACGCGAGCCCTCATCCGGTCAACAACGCCGTCGTCACCCCAAATCCCCATGACCCAGAGAAAGCACAAGAAAATCCAGTTCATTAAAACACTCCTTGAAGAACGCGGATCATACAGAAAAAAATAGAAAAGTCAAACCTCTAATACACTTGCTTCTCCTGGATCCGAAAACCAAGTAGCCGTCTTGAGTGAGTGGAGAAGATGAGGCAAAGGCATTTGGGGCTGTAAAGCCCCATCTTATTTCACAGGCTACTCACCAGTTCCTCAACGGTCTGAGTCGGGTCAATCTGGCCGACCGCCACCATCTGGGAGAGAAAACTCTTGAGTTGACGCTTAGTGTCCTCAATCTTTTTGATGTACCTCTTCTCCCGCCAAGACTTCTCCTGGAAAGCAGCCTTGAGGGTTATCTTGCTCATGTCATCAAGGATCACGCCGAACTTTCCGCAGTAATCAAGAAGCGTTCCCTTGTCCTTGGCCTTCTCGGAGACGATCTTCTCCGCTTCCTCGCACAAACGGCGGTTCCTTCGCACCGCCATCTCGGCCGCACTCCTCGGGCTCCTTCGGGCAACGAAGATTTCAAGTTCCTTGGGGTTGTTGAAGCCCCAATCAAGAAGTTCGTTCACCAGTTCTTGCGAGATGTTGGGATCTTTTCGGCGAACATTTTCAAAAACCCGGCCTCGGATCCAATCGTGGATCGTTCCCCCGCCGCAGTACCAGTGGGCCGCCTTGAGCACGGGATAGATCACGCCCATCGGCTTCTTCATCAAGGATTCAAGATCAGTCATAGTGGCCTCCTTGTTGTTTCAACCATCCAGGGTCGCGTTTTCAAGTTCTTCTTCAAGTCTTGCTGGCGGCTCGCCCATCCAACGCTGGGGCTTGATATGACCAAACCAATCCTGGATCGTTGGAATGAAGCCACAGTCTTCCTTCACATGCTGCTCGCCGACCCAACGCACAGGAATCATCCTGCCGGTGCTGATCTGGATTGCGTGCCCGAAAACACGCTCAGCTTCGTATATTCCCTGAGTGTGGTGGCGGAGGGCTCGGTGCCGGAAATCGGCCCAAAGTTCTTTACTAGCATCAAACCAGTCGTGGATCGATTGGTAGTCTTCAGGGGTTCCGCCCCACTTCTTCGCAGAACTGACCGCGTGGTGGTATGAGTTCGCCATGATTTGCCTCCTCTGATCTTTCAACTATCTGGCGATGCATTTTCAGGGAACAGCTCCTTGTTCAACTTTATCCTCACCTCCACGAACCTTTCGGGCATCTGGCAAGAGCCGGAGATTCGTTTTGTTTCAAGCCTCAACCTTGCGATGTCGCCCTGCACCTTCACGGACGCACAAACTGGAATGGAAATGTCGGGGTCGGGCCACACCTTGGAACGACTGAAGAGAGAAATGCCCAGATCGTTCTTCCTCATCCTAGTTGCCATTATTGGCAGCCAGTGGGATCCGAAGGATATTTCGCTCCCTATTTCATCCCGGATGTCGGCAACGGTGAGGAAGCCGAGCATCATCTTCGTCCAGAGGACTTGTTGTCGCTTGCTCATGCATGCTCTACGAACGAAAAGCCGAACTGCTTCACTCGTCGTAGGGACATTCCGGGCCGCTAGGCAACTCATCGTACTGGTCGCTTGGGCTATCAAACCAAGGCTCCAAGTCAGGAAGCATTTCGTGCAGGCCTGGTGTCCAGATGGTCCACAAACATCATCAAGTTCTTGCCCGTATACTTCTCGAGCAGAAGGTCGAGCTTTTCCTTGATTAGCTCGTAGTCCACATCCCTAGCGCTCTTGTCATCGCTCTGGACGGTGAAACTCAGGCTGTAGACATGCGTGTACATGAGAACCCCTTCAGTACAAGAAGTTTCAAAGCCACATCGTCGGGAACAACCCAGCACTCCTTCTTCGTTTCGTCATTGAATCCTGGGCCTTCCCAGACCGCCACCGTTCCGGCGGGCGAGTCTTCTACATCCATAAGCTCAGCCCACTTGATTCCAATTTCCTTCAACCAGGCCTCGAACGAATAAATGTCAAGCCCTTCCCATTTGCGGGTGATTATATGGAACAACCTCGCCCTGTGTTCGTTATTCCATTCCATGACTAAAACCGGTATCCCGTGTGCTTGCTTTCCACGATCCGCTCGTTGAAGTCCAGACGAACCTTGCGTTCCTCCACATCAAAGAAGAACTCGCCATAACTTCCATCATTGATCTCCCAACCATCGCAAGCGTCCTCAAGAACGTCGTAGCACACGCTCTCTATAAGTTCCTCAAGGTCGTTGGCATCTTTCCACATTATTGTCCGGGCACCGTTTGACCACTGGGTGCCGTTGTTGACCTTGGCACCTTGGACAGGGAGATTCAAGACCTTACTGTCAAGATTGATCCCCTCAATCTGCCCGCTGTCGCCGGAGCCGTCAAAGGAAACGGTGAAGTTCTTCACCCCCTCTCGCTCACACAGATCAAAAATCAAATCCTTGTTGTCCTTGATGTAATCGGCAGTCTTGATAACAGGCATGCTTCACCTCTCTTTGTTGGAAGGATGTTGCATCAACTGTCCGGGCACATTTTTTCAAAGAGGCAGCCCGCCCAAAACAACAACCTTTTCGGCCAAATCCCTCGGAACTAGAAGAAGTCCATCATGCCCGGCGTTCTCGTCAAAGCACTGGGGGTCGCCTACCGCAACGACATCGAGCCCTTCGTTCAACGCGAGAACGAGGGCATCCACAAGCTCGGGAGTAGTCTCATACACATGGTAGCGGATTCCTTGGCCGGTCAGCAACGCCGGCCACCATTCCCAGCCGTCCATGGACTCCTTCTTGGACTCGTAGGCTTCCTCAATGAGCGCGTACAGTTTGCCTACCATTTCTTGCTTCACAGCATCATTCCCAAAACAAGGATTCTTTCGGCGATGTCCCGAGGAATCAAAATCCACTGACCAGCACGGTCAGGGTTCGCCACAATCAACCGGCCCGAAATCTCGTCGTGCTTGAAGTTGATTAGTTCAATCAAACCGTCAAGCGTCTGCTTGCTATTTAGAGAATTCGACGAACCACCATTGTTCCTAAAAATCACGGCGTCATACCTGGTCAGATACCTGTTCCAGATCGCACTAAAGTTAGCCCTGTCGGTACTGGACTCCATCTGCATGGAACGCCACTTCTCCCGGAAAAGGGAAGTCAGCTTGGCGAAGTTTTCTGGATTCCATTCCATGATTCACTCCGGCAAAAAACCCAACACAAGAGCCTTGTCGGCGAATTCCTTGGGAACTAGCAAATAAAGGCTCCGGTCCACCGAAACCTTGTTCTGAACCAGCACCCTATTCTCTATCTGGTTCAATAAAATCCAAAGGTCCTCGTGTGGACCGTGGAGAATCGAGTGCCTATTCAAATAATTCAGCCAAGATGGGGAATCTAGGTATTCGTCCCCCCAATCATCAGCCTCGCCAAGAAAGCGATGCTTTTCAGACAGCAGATCCGAGAGAATTCTTAGATTTTTCTCGCTCCACATAAAGTACCTAGGGCGAGATTCGAACTCGCACTGTGATCATTTTGAGTGATCCGCCTCCTGCCAGTTGGGCTACCTAGGCCTTTTTCCAAATTTACTCAAGAACTGTCAGGAAAGCAATAGATACTCCCATGAGCGCAACAACAACAGAAGGAACCGGTCCCGGTGCCGTCGACCGCGTAATTCCCAGAATATACAACAACCAGATCAAGGCACAGAACATAATCAACCTCGAGCAGGTCATCCAGGAAGTAACCCCCCGCCACATCGACGGAGGAGAACTCAAGGCGATGATGATGGCGCTTTCCGAAGACGAAATGCAGACCATCCTCAAGGCTGCCGAGATACTCAAGAAACTTGGCAAGTAATCAAGGCAAACCGTTCAAAGCCAGCGCTTTTTCAGCAAGTTCATTGGGAACAAAGATATAAAAACCGTATTCATGCCCATGAATACAAACGCTGTCTATCTTTTCACTGAGATTCCACTTCTCTACAAGACTGTCCGCCCCCTCAACAACCTCACAACCTATTTTATTCAAATAAGAAGCCCACTCGACATCGAGACTGTCGGGCTCCAACGGTGGAGGTGTCGCTGCCAACCGAAGAGCAGACTTTATCACTTCATTCCGCTTCTCCCTAAACAACTCCTCCAGTTTGTCCAAGTTGCCATAGATCATCAGTTGACCTTGATTTCCTTGGTATGCGTCTCCGGCACGCCGAAAGCGTTCTTGGCAGTGAACTTCAAAGTCACCGTGTTGCCGCTGACCTTCGTGTAAAGATCATGAAACACAAGCGTGTCGGGATAGTTGACCATCCCCCGGACAATCTCCTTCGCCTTCAAAATCTTGTTGATATCTGCGTCGCTGATCTCGATGGGATTGGCCTCGCACACATAGTTGAAAGCGCTGATCGAGCCGGCGACAAAAACCAAAGCAAGCAGAAATCGCATTTTCATTCTCCAAAGGAAGGTGACAACAAATTACCGTCTAGGAAAGAAAAATCAAGTGGCAGAGCTACTTTGTCCTAATTGTCATGCGTTAACTGATAATTATCGTGGAAAAAATAAGTAACCCGGATCAGATTCGAACTGATACTTGAAGGTTCTTAAGACCTTTGTCTCTGCCGTTGGACTACCGGGTCTTCATATTCACATTATGCCGATTGGAATACGCTCCCTCATTTGCTCATTCCCTTGATGACACCGGCGACCACGGCAAGGCCAAGAATTATACCCATCCCATTACCCGTCTCAAGAGCAACCTTGAAGAACGAGAAAACCACAAGCGCCATGAATCCAAAAAACAATATGCCGCAGCCGCCATTGTTCCCAGGCGGCGGGCCAGGATTCCTCTCGGCATCCCGCCATCCCATGCACCAGCTGCCGTAGCCTCGCATCCGATGGGATCTCATGATGTCCTCAAAAATAACCCGGACAGGAGTCGAACCTGCGACCTAAGCTTTAGGAAAGCTTCGCTCTATCCAACTGAGCTACCGGGTCGTATTTGTATTTTACCAAAACTCAAGGCAACTCAAGGCAATCCGCCAAGAACCAGACACTTTTCCGCGAACTTTCTTGGGACCAAGAGCCAGGGGGAAACATTCACTCCGACCGCGTGGTATTGGGTTTCCGGATTGTCGATGAAAACCCTACCCCTCAATCCCTCTTCATTCAAGGTTTCTTTGATCCATTCTGGGTGGACCATCAGCACCTTGTGCTCGTCGCAGTAGTTTACCCAGAACTCCGGGTCTTTCGGATCTTTCCAGAGCTCCATGAACTTCTTGTCAAAGAGCTTCTCGAGTTTTTCGTGGTCGATGCTCATGTCTTTCAACCGTCCGGGCCCGACGAATCAAAAACCCGAATAGTACCCGATGCAAGATTCGAACTTGCGACCCACAGCTTAGAAGGCTGTTGCTCTGATCCAGCTGAGCTAATCGGGCATGTGTGTTAGTAGCTTTTACCTGAATGGTATCTCTCTCGTCTCTTATGCCGTCCGTTTCCTTTGTTTCTATTTTTGTAGAAAGGGGTAGTGGCGTCGCAGTTGGAACAAATGAGTCTGAGATTGCTCAGACTCCAATCCTCCGGGTTGCCATTTTTATGGTCACACAAAAGCATTATCGGTTTACCAGCCCATGTGTCAATGCCGCACATTTCGCAGCAGTTCGGTCTGGTTTCTTTTAAATACTTTTTAGCTTGACGGATCTCCGAGACTTTGCCACTCAAAGAAATCTCTTCTTTTTTCAGCCGATTATAGTTTTCGAAACCAATCCAATAGTTTTAAGAGCTAGTGGCAGGAGTTGCACCCGCGACATTCAAATTACAAGTTTGACGCTCTGCTGTCTGAGCTACACTAGCGTACCCTATCTATCTATTCATCCCTTGTTGAAATGAACGGCTAGATATGTCACGAAACCGACAGCGATGAGCAGTGGAAGAAGTTTGGCTCCTCCTCCGCCTATCGTTGCCAGAAACACGATGATGATTATAGCCCATCCGCCGCTTCCGACAATATCTTCAAAACCAAAAAAACCTTTACTCATTTGAACCCTCCTCAACAACACTGTCTGGGCTGGACCTTTTCAGCTCTTCAAGAAAAACCTTGCCCAGTTTGCTCTTGTCTCGGATTCCGAGAAGGAAAATGAGTTTGAGATCAAGGGCGAGGGCGATCTCGGGAGCGTCCATAATGAGAAGCCTCTGGAGGGACGCACAAGCCCTGTAGAGCCTCGTTCGTCCAAAGTCGCGCCTGAACTTGTCGAATTCATCAACGGTCTCAAAACGCCCGTGGCACTCCCTGCAAAGCCAGAAGTTGTCCACATCCGTACCGTATTTGTTCTCCAACTGAAAGTTCCACCGGTCGGAACTGTGGACATTTTCGTTTCCGCAGAGGAAGCAAGGATCCGACTTGGGAATCTCGCCCCAATACTCGCCGTCGTTTTCGTCTTCATGCTCTTGGCACATGTTGTTTTCCTAGGTGTTGATGGGATCCACGCAAAGCACTACGGCGGAACTGACGGAATGATTCGCTTTTTTCTAAGTTCTTGCCACCGAATATCGGCCTCAAAACTTATCGCAGAACGATAAGGTCGATATACTTTTCATAAGTTCTTTGTTTTCAAATACTTGCATCAATTTTACGCAAGTGCTTGCATCAATTTTACGCAAGTGCTTGGCAATAAAGGACTTAGGTCAAAAGGGCAAAGTTTTTTGACCTAAGTCCTTTGTTTTCAAATACTTATGATTCGCAAGCATTCTGGACATGATCCAGGAAGTCTGAGATACGGTCATCGTTGTGGAATGGATCCAAATCTCCTCCTCTGATGCTGTTGGCGAGTTCTGAGTCCATCTCGTGCAGCACATTGAAGTGGATCTGGCCGTTCCTCTGGGACTTGTCGCGGTTGGCAGCTTGGGCTATCCGCACGTTCTGGAGGTACTCTACGAACAAGATTGTCTTCTTTTTTGTTGTTGCCGGATTCTTTTCGAACACGCCTTCGCAGGTGTATTCGCTTTCCTTCTCGCTGTAGAGGTGGTTCCCGGCCTCATCCAAGGCGATATTTTTGGCTTGTTCCGGGCTGTCGGCCTCGACCTCCAAGGTATTGAAGCCCCAGGCGGTCCTGCACACATTGACTAGATATTTAGGCATTTTCCAACTCCTTGGTTTCGGGAGCGAGTTCCGCACTGATCTGGGCGGTGGTGAGTGCCGGCTCGGCCTTGCAGTCTACAAGGGTCTTGCCGGTACGAGTGGCGGGAGGAAGGGTTCCGATGTACTTCTTCTCCACCAACTTCTTGGCTGCCTCCACATCCTTGGGCTTGGGCATGGTGGTCTCGCCCTTGACCCCGGCCAGAAGGGCTTGCTCCATCGCCGCACGCATCTTCTCAAGGGCGATCTCGCGGGTGGCTCCGAGATGGGGGATGAGGAACTCCAGCGTCGCCAGGAGCGGCACATGGGCCGTGGGGGCATATTCCTCGTCCTCGAGCTTGACAATGGTTCCAGTGACCCGAAGCGAGACCACCTCGTCCACCTCGTACTGTCCGGCGGGAAGCTCGCCGTAGAACTCCTTGTAGATGCTGACCAGAGCCGTTGCGACTGCGTTGTCCATTTTCATGGTTCCTTGGGTGATGTTTTTACAACTATCCGGGAGGAAGAAATCAATTCACGCGAGCGGCCGAGTTTCCGGCCTTGTTCGGGTCGGAGTCGCAAGCGTCGATATACTTCTTGATGAGTACATCGTTCGGCAGTTCAAAACTCTTCATAACGAGGTAGGCGTGAATCTGCTCGGGCAGACGCACCGGGGCGAAAGCCCGGATCACATTGAAGGCGTACCTCACAGCGGCGTTGTGATCCTTCATCAATCCAACCTCAACTTCCTCCGGGAGGCGACCGCAAACAATCTCTTCCGCATACTTGACGCAGTAGTCAGGGCTGTCGGCCAACTTCGCCTCCAGGTTGGCCGGAAGCCGTTGTCCCCGCATGATCATCTTTGCATACTGGTACAACTGAGAACCGTCGCTCATCGTGTTTTCAAGATGCTCGGGAAGCCGCCCGACGATAATGGTCGATGCCAACTCGTAAAGCCGGTGGCTGTCCCCAGAGAGGCAGTCTTGTAGTTCCACATCAAGAGTTCTTCCATAAGTCTTCTGCAAGCGTCCGTATTCAATAATCGCCGAGTTGGAAGCCTTGAGCCGATTCTTCAGACCTTCCCTCAACACGCCGTTGGTGATGGCGGCGTACTTTGTGAGGATGTTTGCGATACCACCGGCATCGGCTCTATCGCTGGGAGAGAATACCTTTTCCTCAAGATGCTCCGGGAGCGGGCCTCGGATGAACTGGGCGTAGGAAAGGCAAAGGTTGGGATTGGAGAATGTGTCCTCCAGTTCGCTCGGCAACCTCCCACGCACAATGTTCTTCGCGTAAAGCAAGAGGTTTTCGTCGTCGCCCTTCAACTCGTCCACAAGTTCTTGGGGAAGATCAAGATCCCGCTGATGGAGCGATCCGAAGTAGGAAAGAATCGCCTTGTGGGAGGGCTTGAGCAACGCTTCCAGTTCAACATCAAGCTTGCCCACAAGCGAGGCGTAGGAAGCGACATTGCTGGCAACGCTCCTTGGATCTTCCTTGCCGCTGAAGAAGCACTTCTCGTTCTCTGCCGGAAGACGCTCCCGCTTGAAGTTGACCTGGCACCAGAGGACGAGGCGTCGCGTGTTACGGAACTTGGGGATGTGCATCGTTTTTCTCCTTGGGATGTTCTTACAACTATCCGGGCAAAAGAAATCAAACCCTGACTACAGAGTTGCCCATCCTGCCAGGGTCGTTCTCGCTCGCCTCAATGTATGCCTTCACATACTTGTTGTCGGGGTCTTCAAAGCTCTTCATAATCATGAAGTTGTGAAGTTCCTCGGGAAGCCGCACAGAAGAAAATCCACGGATCACCTCAAAGGCGTACTTGCTCGCATAAAAGGCGTCCTTGAAGAAAACCCCCTCAAGTTGCGAGGGAAGACGACCCCTCAAAATCTGCTGGGCGTAAAAGAAACAGTGCTTGGGATCGTCAAATGTGTCCTCAAGGAACGACGGCAGCCTTCCGATGGTCTGAGCCCATCCGAAAAGCTGAGAGTTCTTTCCCTTGAAGCAATTAAGAAGGTCTTCGCTCACCTCTTCTTGGCGGCTGTGCAGAATCTTCGCATACCTCAGAACGGCACTCGGCTCGCACTTGAGAAGTTCCTCAAACCTCGGCTCGAGCTTTCCGGTTCGGAACGCATACTCGGAAACATTGCAAGCGATGATTGACGGAGATTCCTTCTTGCTCTTGAAGAACACCTCTTCACGGTCCGATGGGAGGCGTGCCTTGTTCGTGTCGTAGTCGTGGATACACACCCAGTTGTTCTTCATCCAGAGAACAAGACGGTGGGTTGTGCGGAACTTTGGAATTTTGATGTCCATAACTTATCCCTTTCTAATTTCCTACTGTCCGGGGATTTATTTTTCAAGAACCCACATACGAAAGGTAGTCCCTCATGCTCTTCTTCTCCCATTCATACATTTCCTCATAACTCTTCAGCAGAATCATGTTGTGGATCTTCTCGGGAAACCTACCACGGATCACATGCCTTGCATACTGCCACATGTGGCTCATGCTCTTGAGGAAAACCTCTTCTTCGGTTTCTGAAAGCCTCCCGAAATTTTGAGCCCACTTAAAGGCGGTGGACGGATCCTTACACAACTTCTTCCAGAACTTTTTCTGGGTCACTGGGTCGGAAAATTCCTTCTTCCCCATATAAACAAGATAACGCACACCGATCTCAGGATTCTTGATGAAGACCCTCTCGGCCTCGCTGCTGATGCCGATGTTCTTCATCACAAGTTGAGCGTACTTTAGAGCCGAACTAGGCACCCTACAAGTGATCCGCTCTATATCACGGTCATGAACCGGAGTCCAACACTTGTGCTTCCTAAGACTGTTGAGAACCGCGATGAGTTCACGGGCGTCGCCGGTGTAGTTGTTCACATCAAATGTGATCTCCATCACTCGTCCTCCGTGCAGATGTCCTTGAGGTACATGCTCACATACTGTCTGGCCTCGGGTTTTTCAAAACAACCGATGACAAGTGCGTTGTGAACAAAATCCGGTAGACGACCCTTCAGAACATGCTTCGCGTAAAGATGGGCGCTGTGGGGGTCGCTCGCAAAGACTTCCTCCAGTTTTCCGGGAAGACGAGCCTTCAGAATGTTTCTAGCGTAGAGGAAGGCGTAGTAGGGACGAGCCTTGAGCCTTCTTGCGATCTTGGGCGTGATCTTGGACATTCTTCAAAGTACCTCTTGATCCAAGTGTTTTCGGGGGTCTCATAACTCCACAACACCATGGCGCTGTGAAGCGTGTCTGGCACTTCACTGTCTTGGTTCAAAAAATAAATCCACATGGGATCGGCCAGGAACTCAGCCTCAGTCCACTCGTCCCACGGCTTCCTCACCTTGTTGATGAACTCGGTGAGCTTGTTCGGGAATTCCCCCGAATACCTTCTGCCCGGATATTCCATCCTCTCGGCACTGATATTTATCGAGGGGATTTCCGCCCCGTCCCTGTGCTCGACCTCTAGGAAATAATAATGGCTCCCGTCGTCGAACCTCCACTCCTTCTTGGAAACCCCGCCCACCGACCAGGACACAGGACGGCCGAAAAAATCATCGGCCAATTCAAAAAGAACGCTGCTCGTCTTGTACGATGAACCAAGCTTGAAAGGCTTCATCCCCTAAAGTAGTAAAGGGGAGATTTTTGAAGTATTTCTTAATCAGAAGATCGTCTGGGTGCTGGTACGACAGAAGCACCATCTTGGCGTGCATTTTCTGGGAGACTAGATCGTTCTCCTCGGCAAACGCCACGATCCACTCGGGAGAAGATAAAATTTCATCCTCGGTCCAATCGCACCAAGGTTTCTTCACCTCGAGCACAAAAGATTGAATTTTTAACTGCTCGTGCTCGTAGTCGAGAAGATTGTTTCCCCATCTAAAGCTTATGTTGATGGTCTCTTCGCCCAGAGCGTGGCTGATGTTCAGCCGCCAGTCAGTCTGCCATTCCCATACTGTGATCGGACCCTTGTGGGGGTCGTCCCATCGGCAATGCTTGTTGCTGGACTTGCCAAAGTGCCGTGCGGCGATCTCGAATATCTTATCGGAGTCGCCGACCAGCTCACTCTTCAGCTTGAACGGACTAATGCTTTCATCGTCATAAAGAGGCATCATTTTAAAGTGGAGCAGCTGGGGCTCGAACCCAGGACCAACGGATTAACTTACCACTGTGACTTTCGCCACCCTTGCGGTTTGTGGTCTGGACTTTGCCTTCACCCATACGGTGCCGCCCGTCAAGTCTCTACACCTTCCCTTTCGGGCTTGGCTCGGCGTTGGCATTTTAAAGCGTTCGCCGACTTTGAGCGGTTCTACTCTCAAGGTTTCCCTCAAGGCACTCCTATTTTGAAGTCCGATGCTCTACCAACTGAGCTACTGCTCCAAATGAAAAACAACGGCGTGAGGTTTCCTCCCGGACTAAGATGGCAGTGGAGACCACCAACCAGGATTCGTTAATTCTCACGCCGCTGTTTTTAGGCCCTATACATAAATTATTCGACGATTTCCCACAATGCGGAAATCGTAGCCCACTAATCCATTAAATTACCGACCCACCTTGCACTTGCCGTTGGGGCAGTAGGGCGGAGTGATGACACGAACGGTTCCCCTGGTCACGCTGCGAACAGTGCTCACAGTGCCATTGGTCACCTTCCGAACCGCATTTACACCGCAATTGCCGTTCTTGCAGTCAGCGGCATGAGCCTCGACGCAGAAAAGAATTGCGGCACAAATCATAAGAGTACGCATATTAGGATCCTCCTTTTAAAAAACGGCTCAACGCCACGAACGAACCCGATACCACATGCCGTTCCGGCCCTGAGCCGAAGCGTCGCCCGTCAGCGACATATTGCCGCTGGGGGTGCAAGTGTTGCAGTTAGGACTGCTGCCATAGCCGACTCCCTCAAACCTGCCGATACATCCCCAGACATGCCCGGTGATGTTGTTGGCAGCCATGTAGTTCGCCTCGGCCTGACACCGATCTTGGTCACTGCCGCTTGCCGCCGAATGATCGGAGGTGTAGGAGTATGTCTTCGTCGGCTGGGAATAGGTAGGAGTAGAGTAGGTATAACCCCGTCGCGGACGAGCATGGGCAACACCGCTCGACAGCACACAGAACGCCAGTGCAACGATTGCACTCTTCATAAAAACCTCCGTGAAATGGCGGCGGCTGACACGAGCCTCCGCTTCCTTTTGAACTATCCCGTGTCGGATTTTCCAAGTAACAGTCTAAAGAAACATGAACTTGAAGTCAAGTTTCAATTTCATTGAACATATTCTCCCAGTAGCCATCGGCCTTGAACTTCCAGATGCTATCCACCAGGATTCGGGCAACTGAGATCGGGTTGGGAGATGATCCGCACACGACCTCCTCGGCATCAGGCGGCTCCCAATAGGTGGCGGGAATGTGCTGGTAGTAGCTAACAATATAGCACGGAAGTTCCCTGAACGACGCAATCGTCTCGGTCTCCGTAACACCCGCAGCCACGCTTACTCCCGCAACCGTGATCGTCCGCTCGTTTTCGTCAACCTCCACTGACTCGCCCGGAAAGAAATGACCAACAGCATCGTTCACGACAGTCTTGAGGCGCTCCCAGTTGTTCTCGGAAAATTCCTCGAGCGTGGTGCAGAACCCGTCCTTGTACTCGGCGGGCTCCCAGAGCTTCACCTCGTTCCACGCGAGAACAAGGTTCTGCCCCGCAACCTTAACCTCGTGGTTATTGTCGCGTTGGCCAACATACTCTCCCACAATCCACCTGGGCTTTTTCATCAATCCAATCTTGACGAAAGCCTTGATCTTGACTCCGGACTTCATTCTCATGCTCCTTGGGGGGATAACACATCAACCATCCGGGACAAAATTTTCAACGACCCGAAAGAACAAACTTAGAGATTTCCGGACACCAATCCTTGAACTGGTGATGCTCAATAAAAAACTTCTTTCCCCGATTTTCGCCCAAGAGTTTCTCCAAATAAATCATGGCGGTTTTTTCATCTTGAAAAACCCCCTCGATCTTCTTGTGGTTACTTCCGTTCTTGGACATCACGATATAAACCATCAGACCTTCTCCAGGCTTCTGGTCAAGGCTCGGCCAAGGGCGATCTTGACACCGAGACGGCGGTTGAAGTTGTCTTCTGCGGAGCAGACCGCAACACCCTCAAGTTCCTCCCCATCCGGGGTGCGAACTTGCACAACCGTCTTCCCTCCCCGCTCCGAGACCGTCTGTACCAAGCCTCCGTTGAGGTTCTGCATGGTCTTGCCCCGGCGGGTGTGGATCACCCGAACCTTGTAGCCGCTCTTCCTGAGTTGCTCCACAGTCATTCTGTTTTCCCTCAAGTGATCCATGTACATCAATAAATAGCCCAAAAGAACGCAAGCGATGATCGTCTCATGCAGCAGAAGAAGAATCATTGAGCTCTTCCTCGAGCAGCTTGTTCAGACCGGCCACATCGGTCGTGTCCTTCCGCTTCCTCTTCAGCTCGGGAAGATTCACGCCCTCGGAAACGAGCTTCTTGTACTTGGTCGCAACGCCGGCCGGGGTGCAACCCAGAGCCTTTGCGACATCTGCCTGGCTTCCGCCTTCCTTGTAAGCCTTAGCCCATGTCTTGATGAAATCTTCCTTGTTGATCCTCGGACGCTTGATAACTTTCGTGTCTGACATTTTCAATCTCCTAGTTGCTGTCGTTGTCTACATCTACGCGAACCACATCACCGAACGGGGGAGTGACCGATTGGTTGGTCAGCACCCAAAGAACATCAAACTTGCTGGTCGGATCGTCACCGAAGTTGCCGTACCCATCGGTGAAGAACACCGTGTAGTCGGGCTGGATTCTCTTCTCAATGAGGTGCTGGAACACCGGGGCGAAGTCGGTGCCGCCGCCGCCTTGAAGGGCGGGCAGAGGCTCATACGGGTCAATCCAGCGGCTCTCATACACACCAGCATCGCAGTCAAGGAAGTAAATCTTCGCATTGAACTTCCGGCGAATGTCCTCCAACTCCCCGATTGCTTGCTTCAAGTCGCTCTCGCTCATGCTGCCCGAAGTGTCAATCGCAAAGGCGATCTTCGGTGCGTCGGGGCCAATGTTGCTGGGGAAGATGTAGGGAGCCGAAAGGAACCGGCGGTTAGGCACAGTCCATGTAATGTCACGGGACGCCTTACGGGACGCACCGAACCGCAACCGCTGCCGAAGGGCTTGCAACCAGTTCACCTTGGGCTTGAGGTAGCCCACGATAACACGCTCCATACCGGCGGGCATGGAACCTTGGTTCTTGGCACAAGTGTAAGCCTCGCAGATGGCAGACCGAATGTAGTCCTTCATCTCTTGATCGTGCTGCTCCTTGCTCTGCCCCGGCTTCTTCTCCGGCAGAGGAACGCGACGGTCACGAATGACAACCACATCACCATCACCGGGCATCTCGCCGGAACCCTCACCATCACCCTCGCCGGAACCGTTTAGGTCAACGACATACACCTTGCGACCACCAGTGCCGTTCTTCTCAAGTTCCTCGTAGATACGCTCCGCCGTCATGCCCTCGTACTTATCGTCAAGGAGGGTTTCCTTGATGAGAAAGTCGGGCTTCTCAAACTGGAACTTGAGCATGAGGTTGATGGCGAAGTCCGTAGCCATGTTCCACATCATCGGATCGCGGCTGCCCATGCGACCGCTATGCTCAAAGATGAAGTGACACAGTTCGTGGGCGACGAGGAAAAGAAACTGCTTGACCGTCAACTTGTCATAGAAGTCAAGGTTGAAGATCACATTGCCGTACTTGTCAATACAAGCCGTCTGGCAGAAGTGATCCTTCCCGGCCACTACGCTGAAACTGCACCGCTCGCTCATCACGCCCCAAAAGGGGAACTCGCGGGCGAAGGCCAGCATCACAATGTCAATGTTCTTCTTGAACTGGTCGAGCCGAGACTTTTCAATGGCGGAAACTGCGGTCATGGTTGTTCTCCTTATGCACCACTCACCGTCCAGGATTTTATTTTCAAGAAAGGGAACCCCCGTCCTCCCGAAGGTAGCGAACCCATCGGGAGGACGGTGGCCCACACGCTTTCTCAAGTCACGGTGATGGCACCGTGGAGGATTTCGCTGTTCGCCTTGATCCACGCGGCAACCGCCTTGGAGTGGAACAGTGCCGTCTTGATCTTCTCCGGTGCCGTCAGCATGATGCGACGGTAGAACAGACTGGCCGGTTCCGGCGAGATACCCGAAATCACCTTCACGCAGTTCTCCAAAACCTTCTCGGGAGTCTCATGCGAAAGAAGATGCGAGGCCACCGCGTTCGCCACGGCATAGGCCACCGAAATCTCCTTCCGGTTCTCCGTAAAGGTCTCCTTGCCCTCCACCAGACGGGCGATGTTCGGGAGCGATGCACACACCTTGAGGTACGCACAGAACTCCGAACTAACAGCACCCACGCAAGCCCGAATCTGGCTCATCGCGTTCTGCCCCGCCTTGAGCCGCTTGCTCACATAACACCACGACCGGGGATTGGCCGACGCACTGTACTCGTCCTTGCGGGGCGACAACAGCGACGAAGGCGAGAACGAAATGAAACCAATCACATCGGGGTGGACATCGTTCGTCATCGCCCACTTCGTCCAGTGGTGATGGTCGGGACTGTAATCATAGATCGCAAAACGATCCAGAAGGGCAGCCGACAGCGGATAGGTGTGAGCACGATCCTCCGCACGGTTCGCAGCAGCACAGATGTACCACGACCGGGGCAACTCATGCTTGCCGATCTTGCGATCCAACACCAACTGCAAGGCCGGATTCTGCACCGAAGGCTGGGCGGTGTTCAACTCGTCCAGAAACACAATGCCCTTCGTGTAGAGGCGACCGTTCGCCACGATCCCACCCTCGCTCGGAAGGAACTCGGGACGAACCCACTCCACCGCAACCGGATTCTTGTTCTCGTCCTTCTTGATGATCGGGAGGCCACGCATGTCAATCGCCTCCAAACTGTTCAGCCGAAGGTCAATCACCAGATCATCCTCGTCCGCAGACGCACGGATCTGATCGCTCTTGCCCACCCCCGGCGAACCAAACACCAGAAGCGGCTGATCCACCTCGCGGCAAGCACGAACCTCCGCAGTCAGATCGCCAGAAATCGGGTTGCCCTTCTCAATAAGCGTGTCGGCCATTTTCGGATCCTCCTTATGAGTGTCAGAACCAACTTCCCATAAACCATCTGGGAATGAGTTTTCAAAAAACCCAACCCGGTCTCAAACCACAACTCCCCAACCATCCGGGGAAAGTTTTTCAAAACCCAAGTTGACCCTCAACAAACCATCCGGGAAAAGATTTTCAATCGTCCTCTTCGTCATTCACATCAGAATAAAAGCCGCCCTCAACAGAAGCAGTCTCCCGCCGCACTTCCACACCAGGATAAACCTCGGAAGACTCAACCACAGCCGAACACGAAGTCTCCTCAGGCAAACTGGAAATCTTAGAAATCCTCCCGAACTCCTCGAGAACACGATCAAAACGATCAATTGTGCCAACCGATCGTACAAGATTCGCAAACTCCGACAGGATGCGCGTCGCCAAGTCAGGATCAAGATTGCTCTTCTCTACAAAATCATGAACCATCTTCAACTCGGCCACCGAAACCTCCTGGGACGGCTTTGACGATGCCCGTCCCCGGACACCGAAAACCAAGGCATATGAAACATCAACACCACCCTCACCCAACGCGGAAATACAGTCCTTCACGCTGGCCTGAGGATTGTTCTCAAAATACTTCCGAATCAATTCACTCTTGTTCACGCCACCACGAGCCATAAAAAACTCCTTGTTGAAAATCACTTGAAAAGCATTGTAGTCTATTTTTTCTCGTTGTAAAGAGCCTCAAAATACCGGCGAGAAGCAAAATCAACTCCCTCAAAAGAACGCAAAACCATTCTCGTGTGCATCTCTGAAGGAAGAATCCCATTTAAAACATATTTGGAATACAAATAACTCGCCAACGAATCCGAACTAATCGCCTCCTCAGCCTCTCGCCACCTATCGCCCACAACACAAGCCGAAACCAACACACACAAACGAGGATTCCGAAGAAAACTCCGAAGATTCACACCATGACCCAAACAACGACGAATATAATCCCCACCCAAACCAATTGGTTCAATTAAATTCAAATCAATTTTTTTAGAACTATGAAAAAACCAATCCCTAATCTGACGAATCGAATAATTTGTGCCCTCAAATGCACGAACAACAGTGTTGAATTCCCAAGAACTACGCTCCGCCCAAAACGGAGGGTCAAAATCAAAAGAACCCAAAATACGAAGGTTACTCAAAAACTTGGAGAACTCGCTCCAAGCTTCTTCTTTTGTTTGAAATAAACTCATCGGATTTTATTACGCTGCTCGCTTCAGCCGCTCAATTTCCACAACATCCTTTTTTTGTGCGAACCTGGTCATGTGCCGATCCTGAAGATACGAATCAGCCAAACCAAACAAATAAAAACCCAGATCTCCAACCCTGCACACAAAAGCCAAAAACAAAACCATCCCCATCATCGTTCCCAAATACATCACAACAATAAAAAGATCAGCAAACATTCTAAAACTCCAAAAAGAAAAACACCTGTCAAAACCGGCAGGTCATACCTGTCAAAACCGTCAGGTTTCTTGCGACATATTAAGTGAAATCAATGAAAATAGACCTTACGCCACAATGATTTTCATCCTAAATAAAGAGGTCGGAATTAATCAACAACAAGGAAAAAAATGAGCGAAAATGAAGGTCCCGTCTACAGCATGCTAACAGGAAAACCATGCGGATATCTCTTGTTTACATGCGCATACAATTCAAACCTGAATGAAAATTCTTGGGGCTCACCCACATCATACATGGACGGCTGCGAATGCCCTCTAAATTTTGACCCACCACCAGACACAGACAACCCTTGTCCAGCTGTAGGCCAACAATACTACATGAACGCCTACTGTCAGTAAAACTAAGGCCTTAGGATAAAACCTAAGGCCTTTTTTCTATCTCCATCGTCTCCTCCATATTATCAACCATCATGTGATCCCCCTCAATCACGCCGCACACACGAACCTTATATCCGGCCGCCACATCCTTGGAACAAAGGGAAACGGCCTCCTCCCAAGTATCCGCCTCCGCAATCGCAGCCCAAGGCTGGTCATTGTCCGGGTAGTATCCGACAACAGTGAACTTCATTTTACCCATCCAGGATCAAGAAATAAGCTTGGCCCTCTCCTCAACACTCAAAGTCCCAATGTACTCCCGAGCCAACCTCTCCCTACCCTCAATAAACTCCACATACCACCTCTCCCCAGAAAGAATCATCATGCTGTGAAGACTCTCGGGAAGACGACCACCCAAAGCATGAACATACCGATAAACCCGATTACTCCGACTCTTAGGACACTTCCTCTTCAAAATGCCACGCTCTATCGACCTGTGCATCTCCTCAGAACCAGCCTTGAACTTCTCAAAATACAACAAACTCCCATACGAATTCTGGGCGATCACAGACTCCGCCTCAACCCACCTACCACAAATCACATGAATCGCATACTGACAAGCCAACTTGGGATCCTTCATGATCGCCGGCTCACCCAAATGAAACCGAGCCGCCGTCCTCATGGCATACGCAAAAGAAGCCATGCCACTCTTTGAGATCAATTCCAAAGTCTCTTGAGGCAGATCCTCAAACAAACAATCCAGAATCTCCTCGTTCACTACACACCCCCAATCCTTGAAACCAACTCGCGCCTTGCCTCAGGATCCAAATCCTCGAGATACCGAACCGCACGCCTCTCACACACATCCAGAAAACGAAGATACCTCTTCGTCCAACCCCTGCGCTTGTCATCAAAACTAAACATCATCATCTTCTGGTGAAGATCAGCATTCAAACGACACCCTGTCAAAACCGCATACCTGTACATAACTTGTGCGCGATTCTTCTCCATCAAAACATCCTCGAGCTCCGGCCACCGGGGACGACCTACAGCCTTCAGATAATTGACAACCACATCCGAAGAACTTTCCCAGCGCCACTTCTTGCCCCGACGAACAAACGACAAAACCTTCTCCTCCAACGGAGCCCACCGACCACGCACAATATTTTTAACATACTTCAAGGCCACTTCAAACTCACTAAGTATCGCCGCCTCCCCAAGCTCCCAACGACCACGAACCACCTCCGACGCATAAGCCAACGAAGAATGAGCACAGGAACTAATTACCTCCTCACCCGCCTCCCACCTGGAACCCAAAACATTACAAGCATAACTGAAGGCCGTGTTCGCACTCCTAAGTATCGCCGCCTCCCCAAGCTCCCAACGACCACGCACAACATGAAGCGCATACTCCAAGGCATACGAGGGATTGTCTGCAATACCCCCCAACTCCCAACGAGTCAACGGAATCCCATTGCGTGCCTTCTTTATGGCATACCGAGGCTGACAAACAGTAGCCGGACGAACAACCGTGTCCTTAACCGCACGCATCTGCCGACGCATCTTTTCCCTCCAAGTACCGAATGTACATCTTCGTCCAGTTGTTGGACTCACCCAATACCATCCGGGTATGCAAATTCAAAGGAAGACCACCATCCCTATACGCCAACCACAAACACACAAAACACAACCCCTCCCAATCATAAAAATCCAGATGATCACGCAAAGGAACCCGAACCCCAGAATTCTCAAAATCCTCCGGAGTCCAGCCCTCAAGATAAGGCTGCAAATCATCCATAAACGAAAAAATATCTTCGGAATTCATATTTTTTCAATAATCAAAACCGGAATTATTACAATCCCAATCCAAAAAACAAAACATATTCCCGAGATCAAAATTTGTGCGTATTTTTTCAATAATTGAAAGCAAAATTATTAAAACTTGCACAAGAAACAAAGAATAAAAACAATAGCCAAAATTTGTGCTAAGGCATTATGCCCAATATGATAATCTTCTCCGCCATGTCCCGAGGTATCCCAAGATGAAACTTACTCAAAACATTCCCAGGAATACTGTTGCGCAAACTCCAAGGACACTCCAAAACAATACGCTCAATCCCATCACCACGACGAATCCAATTGCCTCGATCACGAACTATACCCAACGACTCAAGATACGAAACCCAAACCCTAAGATCGCCAAACTCCTCGTACTTACTCTCAACAATCTCCGAAAGCTCCCTGTGATGAACCGAAGACCATTCCATGGCATTGCTCCCTAGAAGAAACCATCCAGAATACCAAAATCAAACAAGAGAAACCAGCGCCATAGCCAAATCCACCCTCTACCCAATATATCCCTTAGCACCTTCCTACACCATCCTGCCTATCGAACCAAACCCGTCGTGCGAACTCAACCCATTAAAAACACACTTGTATTCTTTTGAATAATACTTGTCATTCTCCGGGGAAACAAACACAATGTTAGAAAAAATTCGTCAATTCTCGAGTGCCACCATGAGTCAAAACAACAAGACAACTACTCATGGATGCATCTACAGGTAAATTTTAAAAATACAAACATACTAGGGTATGGAAACAATATACAGTAATTTAGGCGGCAAATTCAACGCCGAATGCCCCGAAGGATACTACAGATCAAGCTTCTGCGCAGATCCCTCAGACCCATCCTTCAACGAAACACTGTTCGCCTGCGGATACCCAATCCAAATCAACTGCTACAGCACTTTAAACGGCGACACAATACCGCCCGAAACCGTCGCCTCAACTTATGCGCCAGGATACGAATGCGTAAGCTACTGCGATAATGTCTAGGACGAATAATATTTCATCACCCTATACATTATGTAACAACAAAAAACCAAGGAAATAACAATAACAATAACCCTGGTCGGTTCGTCATGTATAAAAGTCGGACATATAGGATGACGATTCATATTCATAAATGTATGTATACATATGGAACGATGAACCCAATGCTCAATTCATCGCCATCATAACCTCCGCCAGTAACAATACTATGGGGCGGTGTCATCTACACAGTCATCAAAGACTATCTCCAAGACCGATTTTAATTTAATTATTGGAAACCAATTTTCTTACACGCACAAGAAACCAATCCAATAAAAAACAAAGGCCATAATTTGTGCAAGTGGCACTAAATCAAATATGACCGGAATATGAAAGGAGGACCCTTTCATGCCAGACGAACCAATATTCAGCTCCCTCACAGGGAAATTCGACCCCAATAACCCATGCGCCAACTGCTCCGGATACTGCGATGTACCATCCGGAGCCGATACCCAGAGCAACGCCACATTCCAATGTAACGACAACGCCGCATTCCCAGAACTCTTCGGCTACACCACAGGTTCCTGCCTAGGAGTATGGTACTCAAACGAAGAAGGATTCTGGAAATACGCCAACTGCTTCAACTAAACCTGACGGTTCCGGCAATCTTTGTTCTACCCCCACTTTTTACCTCCCTTTAGATAAAACTAAATCTAGATAAAAACAAAGGAGAACAACATGAGCGAACCAATCTACAGCGTCCTTTCATCCAAACCAGACCCTTCAGCCTGCGGATACCAAAAGTGGGAATGCAAATCCCTCGCCGCACTAGGATACGGAGATAGCGGATACGTAGCATTCCAAGTGGAAACAAATACAAGCGGATGCTCCTCGTGCCCCAACGGTTACTTCCTGGCAGACGAACCAGGAGTAACATGCGACTACGAAACCGGACCAGAAGGCACAGTCAACTACGCAAATTACTATTGCAATGAATAATCAAATACATTGATTGCAATATGCCTGCGGATCAGGCATCACTCACCAGGACAATATCTCGCATCACATGTCGAAGGACCAAACACGCCCTGGCACTCCTCACTACTGGAAAATCCATAATACTGCCAGCCAAAAAGCTGAATGCATGTTCCTACTGTCCCACCAGGCGTATTGCTACAACACTTATACCCATCCGGGCACCCACACCCAGTCGGACACTCAGCAGTGTTTGTCACACAAGGCTTGCCTGTCAAAACACTAAAAATCGGATCGTTGTTGCTAGTCATAAAGTTGAATCCCCTATCGATTTAAATCCTACCTATATTTCAGCCAACTATCAAATTACTTACATCCAAAACTCAGCAGGATTTTCCAGCAGACAAATAAAAAAGGCCGGGAGATAATTAAACCCCCCAGCCAGTAAAAGTCGATTATTCGACAAAAGCCCCATCAAGGACAAACAGCATTCATAGTGCATGTGCGATCCAAATGACTATGATTCGTACATTCACTGCAAACATTTTCGGGCTGGCCACCAACAAGCTCAAAACTACATTGGCAACCATTCACATCAAAAGATGTCGGAACCCAACTAGCACTCTCAGGACCATTCGCTACGCAAGTAAAAGTCATAGAACCACAAGGCTTGCTGTCCAATGAACTG